>Ga0307412_10000191_pt1 | contig 42815 bp, 44 predicted proteins | sample DK1Cmetagenome_3_FD_203823 | JGI IMG/M metagenome (GOLD analysis project Ga0307412, IMG submission 203823) | Maize rhizosphere microbial communities from greenhouse at UC Davis, California, United States - DK15-C-1 | ecosystem: Host-associated > Plants > Roots > Rhizosphere > Soil | place: USA...
GACCGGTACTACATCGCGCATGCCGCGATTGCGGCGCTGGCGAAGGACGGGAAGATGACCGCGAAGGATGTGGCCCGGGCGATCAAGCAGTACAAGATTGATCCGGAGAAGGCTAACCCTGTTGGGGTTTGATTAGTTCGAGTTAATTCGAGTTAAGATGAAAGGGCGACCTCGGTCGCCCTTTTTTGTGATCGAAATTTTATTGGAGCATGGATGATATCTGGACTTTCGATTAGGAATATTCGAGCTCTTCGGAACTCCGGAGAGATACCCGTAAAGAAGATCAATGTTCTTGTTGGCAAGAATAGCTCTGGGAAAAGTACGCTTATTCGGCTGTTTCCATTGCTTAGGCAAAGTGTTGAAGTCCGAACAAAAGGGCCGATTCTCTGGTACGGACGGTTGATCGATTTTGGAAGTCTTCGTGAAGTAAAGAGCGAAGGAGCGGGTAACGAGCCAGTTTCTCTTTCATTCAACCTGGAGCTGGCGCCGCGGCTATCTCGTTCGTCCAAGATTGTGCTCAAACAAGGCAGTGCTCGCTATCAACTTCCCCGGATTGTGCAAATCGTATTAGATATTGACGAGGGGCCTAACGACTCTGGGTTTGTGTCTCGGGTGGAGCTAAAGATTGGGGAAGATACAGCAGTCATAAGCTATTCGAGTCATCGGGTTAAGTTGATTGAGATAAATGGGCTTAAATTTGAATCAACATCCGAGCAAATTTGGTTCTCAAGCTCGGAAAGAAAGATTCCAGTGGTCACCTTCTTATCTAAGAAGGCTGGTGAAGATGGTCGTCAATTCTATATGGATGATCGAACTTGGGTGACAAATAAGATTGCATCTCATCTTAGAATTGTTGCGCATGGAAACACTTCGATAGAAAAACTGAGGCTTGTCGCTAATCAATTGAGCTACCTTCAGGTTGATGAATTTAAATCGCAAATTCGCGGGCTAACGACTGCGCCTGAAAGTCTGATTATTGAGCTCATGAGTCGTGACGTTCGGTCAAGCTTTCATTCTGCATTGCGGGCGAATTTGCTACTGCGCGCGCTTCCAGAGATATTGCACGAAGTGGGTGAGAATTTCGACGCGCTTGGGAAGGGGGTGCGCTACATCGAGCCACTCAGGGCCTCAGTCGAACGCTATTACCGATTGCAGGATCTGGCTGTCGATGAGATCGACTCAAGTGGCGCAAATACCGCCATGTACCTGCACTCGTTGAGCGATCAGGAAAAGAGAAGGTTGCGGCTGTGGATGAGGAAAAGTCTTGGGTTCTATGCCTACACAGAGGCGGCTGGCGGGAATGTCGAAATCAAAATAGTCGTGGGGCAAGAAAAGAAGGGTAGGAACGTCACGGACCTTGGCTTTGGGTACTCGCAAATTCTGCCGGTAGTTCTTCAGCTTTGGCACTCATATGAGAGAGGGCCAGGCAGGCATCAAGTTGACGCATCCGTTGTGGCAATAGAGCAGCCCGAACTTCATTTGCACCCTAGTTATCAGGCTCTTCTGGCAGATGTGTTCTCGGGAGCTTCTGAGTCGGACAAGGCGGGTCGAATTATTCCAATGTTTATCGAGACTCACAGTGAGCATCTTATAAATAGACTAGGTGCTCTTGTGGCCGAAAAATCCCTTAGTCGAGATGACGTTCAAATAATACTGTTTGAAAAAAGTCGAGGTGCTACATCTGTTAAGTCGGTGATGTTCGACGCAGATGGGGTATTGGAAGATTCCTGGCCGCTTGGCTTCTTTTTGCCGGAGGTTTGATGTTCTTCTGGCTTACAGGGGGAGTGGATTTGGGAGATTCTGGGCAATTTGAAGCCATTGAGAATCTAGGGGAGTCTGGTTTTGCAGGGAGACATTTGGTTCTAGGAGATAGGGCGGTCATAGACTCCATAGTGAAGGGCGCTGGGCTGTCAAGAAAGGCTTCGGCGTACTATCGGTCTGTCCTTGCTCGTTACTCCCAGATTGCTGGCGTGCAAAGGTCTATAAAGAAAGTGCAGGTCTCTGCTGAGTGTCATTCGCCTGTGTTGGATGGAGAGTGGACGGTTCCTCTGCAGAGTTTCAGAACTGATGATTCAGTTGAGCGCTTGCTTTTACTCGTGGAGCATATGTATGACTACAAAGTTATACACGGGCTCTCAAGTATTTTCCTGAAAGAGATGGGCGTGGCGGCGTGGGTCCGATTGGCAGTTACTCCCGTTTCTGGGGGGGGAGGGGGGACATCTTTGACGCTTGCGGTTCATCAGAGGAATAGGCAGTCACTTGGATTGTGCATCGTTGATTCCGATCGGCCGCATATTAAAGGTGCTGTTGGGAGTACCGCGAAAGGATGTATCGGAGTTTATGATTATCGATGGAGTTGGGGGTTTCATATTTTAGGTGCGAGGGAGCTGGAGAACTTGGTTCCGCCCCAGCTGTACGAGATTGCGGGAGTTGGCGCTTCTATTGGTGGCGGGAATTACTACAGTGTCGATGCCTGGCCGATCCATGGTTTCGCCGATACAAAGAAGGGAGATTGTCTTTGCCGCTTTCGTAGTCTCACGCCCGTGGATCAGTCATATCGCGAGACACAGGCCGCTCTGGCTTACTCCGAAGTGGAGGCATGTGACAATTGTCCCTCACCGGCATGCAGGCTGTGTGCTGCGAATGACGGTGCGCTTGTTGCACTTTCCGCCAATTTTGATCGGCACCCGCTCGCCTCGCAAAGGCAATTGCACGCTCGAGTTCCGCCACTTACTGAATTGCTCGATGAGGTTGTTTCTTCGGCTGCGGCGGCAAACTGGAGAATTACATAATTATCTTGGAAATAGTCAGCAACTTTCATCTTGATTCATGTCATCAAGCTGATGGCATGAATTAATCTTTAATGCTGATGGTCATCAGTGCCTCATCAAGGCGCTGATGGTTATGCGAGGATTTACTGGCAGTTGCTCAGCCATGATGCAGGCATTTAGCGGAGAGAGAACGGTTCCTACAAGTAGGGATGGATGACTGCATGGAAATTGTCTATGCCGGTTCGCTTGTCCATTTCGATCAACGTGATCAGTCAACCTATGATCATGCTGATGTTGCCTCGGTTAATCCCGTCGATGTCTATGGAAGAGGTTTCATCAGGGGACCTGCAGGCAGCCTCAGCAGCACGCACGTATGAATCTCATAGCCGACGTGACTCTGACCACCTTACGACCGACGCCGGAGCGCTGGACAATGCTGGATGCACTACGCAGGCGCCCATGCGCGACCAATCAAGAAGGTACGGTGACGGCCTACAGCAGTGACAGCTACCCGAACGGTGGCTCCTGCCCCGAGCTCATGCATCCGAACAGCCTGGCGCTTGATGCAAAGAACGGCGTGCTGTACGTGAGCATCAAAAACGGTGAGAAGGGTGCCAACGGCGCGGTAGAGAGCGTGGCGCGGATTCCGTTGTAAGACGCTCTGTCACGACGAGGCAAGGAGAGAAGGCAGGGCACAATCCTGCCTTCGTTGTACCGGGCAAAAGCGTGCCGATTGCGACATCAATAGGTACTATCCTGTCTCGGAGGCCAATAGGCCTCATCAATTGCATGAGACAGGGGAAAGCAGGGATGGCGTACTGGTGGGTGAACCAGAAGCAGACGTTTGATCGGGCGGTTAAGGCAGGCTATTTGTGGTCGCCGAAGACCAACGTAAAGGGCGACACCAATCCCTTCTACGAGCATATGACCCAGGTGCGGCCGGGTGATGTGGTCTTCGCGTTCGCCAACACCCGGATCAAGGCCGTCGCAATCGTCAATGGCGCGCACTACGCGAAAGATCGTCCTGAGGATTTCAAGAAGACGGACAACGAATGGCGCAAAGACGGTTGGGCCGTTCCGGTGGACTATCACTTGGTGGATTCGCCACTGAAGGTGAGCGAATACATGGCACAGATTGGGCCGTATCTTCCTGCGAAGTACTCGCCGCTAAAGCAAGACGGCAAGGCCAACCAGGCCTATCTGTTCCCGGTGCCGGGGAAGATGGCTACCGAATTGCTGGCGCTACTCAAAGTTGACATTGATGACCTGGGCGATTGGCAAGACGAGGTGCTGGTCAAGGAAGTCAGGGAAGACAAGAACCTTGGAGAAACGGAGAAGGCCCAGCTGATCAAGGCCAGAGTGGGGCAGGGCATCTATCGAAAGAACGTAAGCAATGTTGAGAAGGCCTGCCGCGTTACCGGCACAGGTGATGCCAAGTTCCTGATCGCTAGTCACATCAAGCCTTGGGCGAAAAGCACCAATGGCGAGCGCCTTGATGGCAATAATGGACTGATGTTGGCTCCCCATATCGACCGACTGTTTGACCGTGGGTACATCTCATTTGAGGATGATGGCGAGCTAATTCTGAGCAAGCAGTTGCCAGAGACGGTGCGGTTGAAGTGGGATGTGGTGCAGAAGATTCCGCGCGTTGCATTCTCCGGAGCGCAGATCCGGTATCTCCACTACCATCGGGATGTGCTGTTCCGTAAGTAGGAGAATTGCCGAGTGCACATCCCCAGAATGGGGGATATTCAGACGAAGTCGGGAAGGCCGGAGGCTGACCATAGACCGAATCGCTCCCGGACTTGTGCTTGGGTAGACCTGGATGCCGATAGAGATAAGCTGAGGCGTCGTCCCCAGCAGGCAACAAATGAGCGCCGGACGCCCAGATCCGGCCTTGTCTGCGCCGTCAGCGCTGCTCGAGCTCGCCCAGATCCAGAACCGGCTCCCGCGTCTCCCCAAAAACGACTACCAGCAACTGCATCGACGAATTGTCCACCAACATTACCGGCTGGCCGTCGGCCCGCAGCTAAAAAAATCCCTCACCGTCAGCCATTGAACTCACTTCCAAGCTACCATCGCGCGTCTTCGTAATTGTCTCGGCCTCCTCCCGCATGCGCCTGAACGCAGCATCGGAGAGCTTGCGATAGGCCTTCATCTCTAGTGGCGCATTGGGCAAATACTTATCCCCGATCACCAGGCCCAGCAACATGGCCGCGATGATGGCAACTGCTGGCCGCATCCTCATTGGCAGCGTTGCAACAGTGCAAATAAAGTGGCCAGTTGCGATGGCTGCACGGCACAGTGTAGGGCAGACGCTACTCCCGCACCTGCAACCGCTCACCCACCTGCGCAGTCAACGCCACGCACGCCATCTTCAACCCTTCCATCACCCGGTCCCCCAGGTACTCCTCGGGCGCGCCGTTCTGCCGAGTCCGCTCCGCAGCCAACATCAGCTCCGCCACTACACGCAGCCCGGCCAGCGCGCAATCCGCATCCGCAAGCTGAAGGCAGCGTCCAGGCAGTTGATGCCGCTCCGGCCACGGCTGGCCGTCCGCAGCCGCACCGGTTCCGATGCGGCGCAGCGTGGCGACGAAGGTGTTGGGATCGGCGGACGGCCCGCGCTCGGCTTCGGCGTTGTCCGGATCGTACTGCGCGTGCAGGGAACGGAAGTCCGATGTGTTCATGGCAATGCTCCGTACAGGGACAGATAGCAGCGCCACCAATAATGGCGGCGGACGGTGCGTGGCTCGAAAACCGGTGAGTGTCAGACCGGCGGGTCCGAAGACCCCCACGCACCGCCCGCCATGGAACGCGAACGGATTGCCAGCCGGCGCCACACAAAAGTGACGCCGGCTGGCAAGCGCATACATCTGACACTCAGACGGGTTTTCGAGTCCCGCGCCACCCGTTTTCGGTGGCACGCCAAGAGATACCCGCACAGATGCCAAATGCCAAGAAGCTGTAGAACTGACGATTGCCAGTCCTGACGCTTTCGGGATTGTCGCACACGGTGTTAAGCCGGCAAGCGATTGCGCCGCAACGGTCTTGAAGGGCTTGGCGCTATTGGCACCAAGCGCAGGATGCTTACAGCCTGACCCACGGCGTAGGACCAATTACGACAGATTGGAGCAGCGGATCAGCCGGGCGGCGTCTTGGCCGTGGGCGCGAAGGTCACACGGACCCGAACCCGCGCATGCCGCGCGACGCCCTCAACCACGACCGGGTCGAAGCGCCACTGGTCCACGGCGGTAAAGGCCGCACGATCAATCTCCCGCAGTCCGCTGGACTGCGCCACCATCACGTTGGAAACGTGGCCCAGCTCATCCAATTGAGCAACCAACAGCACCTCCAAGGGAACCCGCAGCAAGGTATCGGGCGGCGTGGCAGGGGCCGTTGAATACACAACGGCAGGCGCCTGCTGCAGCTCGAAGGTGGGGTTGTCACCGCGCTCTACGAACACTTCAGTGGAAACCTGCGGGTCTGCCGCCACAGCCATGGCAGGTGTAGCGCCCAGCAGCATCAGAGCGAGGTTCAGTGCCAGGGCGGTGGTCAAACGGGGCATGCGTGGTTTCCATTCCGGTGCGCTACCAGCATAGCGGCCATCCCCTGGCATCGCTTGCCTTGAATGCCGGCGTGCCGGATTGCTGCGCGGATCACACAGACACGCGCTGGCGTGGCCACAGCGCATCGTCGCGCTCCAAGTCGTAGTCGCTGCCGAACGCCAGCGCCGCCTCGCGCGGCGGCAGGTCTGCGTAGCAGCCCAGCAGGTACTCATCCATGCCGGCATCGTTATGGTCGATGGCAAACAGGCAGAAAAGCTCTTTGTCGAAGGCATCCAGCCATGCGGCATCGATCTTGGTCATGGTCATCCTCCAACGGTGCAGGGAGGATGGACTGAAGGTGTCTCATGGGCTTGGAATGACGCTGCCCCAGGCAATTTCCTGGGGAGCATTCGTGGAGGCGCCAATCGCGACGGACTTCACCCCATACGCATGGAGTGACTCTGCTGTTCCTGGATGCGGGCGTCCAACGCCTGCTGCTCGTTCTCGCGAGCAAGCGCGCGTTGGTCGCCAACAATAGCCAATTGCTGCAGGGATTCCACCATTGGCGTTTGTGCCGCCACCGCTGTTGGCATGCCTGCGCGCAGGTGGGCAGGGTCGGCCGGGTCTCCCTGCACAACAAAGATGTTGTGCCCGGCCGGCTGGCTGGCCGTTGCATTGCTCAACAGCACGTGGTCGGCACGCTCCAAGCCCTGCTCACGCGCCTTCACGGTCAAGCTGGCGGTCAAGTTCTCACTGATCGCGTCGAATGGCCGGCCGTGCTTCTCATCCAGCGCGGCTACACCTTGGCGAATCTGCTGGTGCAACGCGTAGTCGGGATGGCCCGGCGCAATACTCGCCAGGCGGCGTCCTTCGGCGGACGGAAGTTCGGGCTCTTGGTTGGAAACCACAAGTGGGCTCTTGGCGATTTCCCTGTAGGGATCATCGGGATGGAACTGAGTCGCTTTGACCTCGCGCTCCAGGCGAACCTCACGGGTCTCGTTCAGGCGCGAAATCTCCTTCGCATCGGTTTCCTTCGTTGTTACATCGATGGGAGGAACGCCCCGGGTGTGGCTCCAACTGCCATCCTTCGCGTTGTACGTGTGGTAATCGATCTTGGTACCGATGACGTTGGGGTCGACAGCGTCGCGCTGCAGGGTCGCCAATGCCTCGAACTTGCTGAGCTCTACGAAGTAGAAGTGCCCGGCGGGCTGGGGCATGTCCAGGTGCACGCTGACCGCGGTCTTGCCAGCACGGAACGCACCGCCGGCCGTATTGTCGAGCATGTTCTGCCAGACTTTTTCTGCCGCCTGCTCGCCCTTGCTGTGCTCTGTGGCGACCAGCAGCATGCGCGGTGTCCAGCAGTTCACGTTGAGATCGTTGGCCTCGAACGAGACATCGTGGGATTTGAGTGTGCTGGTATAGGGCAGGTTGAGGGCCAGCTCTGGCCTACCCGCTCCCATCCATTTTTTGCGTTCGGCCAGATCATTGCTGATCAGTTCTTGACCGAACGTCTCCTGCCTGCGTTCAGTGAAATCTACATTTTCGTTACTACCGAACAGCTTCTCCTGCTGCTCGGCGACCGCTGTTGCAAAGCTGTTGGCGACCCGGCCAGGCAGGCTGTCGTTGCGTACAACACCCAGCGCCAACAGCCCATAGCCATCGTTGTCGGGAAGCTGTGCGAGGTAGTTCCAGTAAAGCTCTCGGTTCCCATGCTTGGCATAGAAATCCAGGACTTTAATGTCCTTATCGGTAAGTCCGCTCATGGTTCATCCTTGAAGTTCGATCACGACTTGGCGCGATAGCGGCGCAGAAGCTCGCGCACTGCAGCTTCCATGCGCTGCCAGTCGCTCAGCATCACGCGCGCGTAGGTCATTTCGATAGTGATGCTGTCGTCCAGATCGACCATGGAATGACGGCACATGGCAACTCGATCACCGTCGGCGCGTTCAAGTGCCTTGCCATGCGCAACCAAGCCATCGGGAATCCTGTCCGCAGGATCGCAGCTGATGAACGTTCTCAGCTGGCCATCTGTTGAACGCGCCACGTACCAGTCCGGTTCCATCTTCGGATTGTGCACATAAGGCACGCCCAGCTCCTGTTCCGAATCCTTCGCATAGGCGGCCAGCAACGAGGGATCGATTGCATAGGGGGTCAATCCCAATCGTTCGGGTTGTGCTACCCGCAGATCCAAGCGCTCCACGGGGTCCCTGCGTTCCAACGATCCTGCCTCGGACGTGGCGTCGTTGCTGGACCGTCGTGCGAGGTAATCGGTGATGGGTACCCGGTCCAGGTAGTGCAGCTCGATCAGAACCTGCCGTCGGCTGTCCTGGGTTGTACGTACTGGACGGTCACCCGGCGGCGCTGCGTCAAAGTCAGGCCAGAACAAGGTGAGCATGACCCCACCATCGGCGAAGGGACCGATCTGGTTGTAGTAGAGATTGGCCGGGAACATGAAACGGTGCGGCCCCAATGTGGCCTCGACCGGCTGCGTGGTATAGGTATGTCCGCCCACCGTGCGCGGGCTGGTTGCGTCTTCGGACATGGCGGTTCCGTTCTGGTCCTTTTCCGTGGATGGAGACTTCGCACAGGCGGTCGCGCTTAACACAGCCACCAAGGCGAAGGACGCGAGCCGGCGAGCCGGTGCTCTGCTCATGGGCGATTTCCTTGCGTGATCGAAAACGACTATAGAGCGGCGGGGAGGGAAGCTCCAGTGGAAGCGTTTCTTCACGAGCTACGTGAAGCCGGGTATCTCCTACGATGTGGATCCAATTCAGAACCGGCCGGCTAGCGCGGTGTATAACAGCCCAAGACTGCCTACCGGCATGTGAGGAACGGATGCAACACATACTGAGGCCATGGATGGTACTGCTGCCACTGCTGTTGGGTGGCTGTGGCACCCAGGCCCCCCAGATGTACGACGATGGTTTCCCCGTCGCCAAGCCGATGGATCTGGTCCACGCGGGTGCGACGGTAGAGGCGCGTTTTGTGCTGCCGCCGCCCTGGGAGAAAGACCCCAAACCTCGCACGTTCCTGATCGGCTTCCGTACCGGTGGGCCTGTCAAGCGCCCGGACATGAGACCGGGAGATGTCGACTTCCTCGAAGACGCCCGGATTCCCCTGAAGGTGCAGCTTTGGAAGCTGGAGGGCAGCACCGAGACGTCCATCGCGCTGCACGCCTTGAATCGCGATCTGCCCGCTGTGTGGCAGGGCAGCCGATATCAGCCGGCCAAGGACGATGTGTTCGAATACAGGAATGCCGTCGGCGCGGATTCGAACAGTCTGGTCAATGCAGGGAAGTACGACATGTCACTGGCCTACCGGGAATACGAGGTGGCCCGTGCCGATTCCGGGGATCTGACGGCCGGCAAGTACCGACTGAAGGTGACCAACCTTCAGGACAACGCGGAAGTTGCACATCTCAACATCGAGCTTCTGGTCGCCAATTACAACGTGAAATAGGTTTGTGGAAGGCTCAACAGCGGTTCGATGCTTGCTTCGATTCCTTTCACATGTCACCTCCTGAAAACGCGATCTCATACACACACGTTCGGAGTCCGGCACTGTCATTGATGCGGTATGTCAGAAGGCTGGTACTCATGCCTTTCTTGCCCGCGCCGATAGGACGCCAAAAATGCCTGATTCCGCCTCTCTTGAACGGCGATTCCCCTAGGCCCCTGTAGCCCAATCGTTCCAACGCCTGTCCCGCGCTATCCGCATCCCAATAGCAAACGCCGCCAGGAGCCTCGGTTACTGAAGGCTTCCCAAGCTGGTAGAAGACGACGGAATGCCGGGGGTAGTCACGCGGGGACTCAACAGAGAAGTACGAGGCTGCGTAATTGAAGCCTTCTGTTATCACCAGGTCTTTGGCGACGCTCCTGATGCTGACCTTCTCGTCCGGCACCAGGGATACACCGATTGCTGCGCCGAACTTCTCAGGGCTGATGTCAGCTCGCGACTTGAGCGAATCGGCGTAGGCGAGGAGCCTCCTCTGAAGCTCCGACATTGAGATATCGGCGGGGCGGCTCGCCGAAGCAGAGGGGCGGATCTCGCCAGCAGGCGTGTCTGATACGGGCGCGCATGCCGAGGATAGAGTGATCAATGCCAATGGCCCGACGGCTACCCCGGCTCGGGCCAGATACGACATTAAACGCAGTCGGAGCGGCCGATCCAGTGAGATAGGGGCCAGGCGCAATCGAGCCGAAGCGCCAGAGGTTGGAGTACCCATCAGCAAGTCCATTGCAGCGTTCCAGCCACTATAGGGCGGCATCCCAAGCCACTCCATCTACGAGCTTCCGGGGCGCTGGTACTGCACGCTGGTTCACACATTCAGCAGGCCACCGCCACTCCGGCCGGGCTCTCCACCTGCCCGCGAACCCACCTATGCGATCATCCGGCCAGGACCGCAGTACCCAACAAGGCTGAGCAGGCATGGAGCAAGCAACACGCTACACGGTAACCCTCTTTCTGGCCGCGCCAGGCACCCCGCTGAACAGCGGCGGCAGCTCGCCGCGCGGCCACATGTATTTCCAGACCGCCGCCGGCGAGGAGGTACACAGCTACGGCTTCGCACCGCCGCGCCTGCCGTCCGGTGAGGCCGCTGCCGGTGTGCAGTACGCCGAGGTCGTACACGACGATGCCGACGAGCACCGCGACCCGTATTACAGCCGTACTCTCGAGATCAGCGAGGAGCACTACGGCTGCCTGCGCGATTTCGCCGAGGAGCCGGCCGAGTTCGGTTTCGATGTCGATCGCCCGGCCACCATCAACCGCTGCAGCGATTTCGTCTGGGCCGCGCTGCACTATGCCGGCCTGCATTCGCAGCCGGCACCGCTGGACGGCGGCAGCAACCTGGGCGAGTTCGCGGTGCTGTTCAACCTGCCGGAAATCCAGTGTATTGCGGCGCCATTCCCGGCCAGCGAGCTGAATCGCGAACAGCACCACCCGATGCCCGAACGCGAGGCCGAGCTGCACCGCGAAGGCGGTCGCCCGAGCGACGAGCCGCCGCCCAGCCCGATGGAAGTGGCCGGCACGCTGCTGGACCCCTCGCACCCGGACCACCGGCTGTTCGCGCAGCTGATCCAGAAGGTGGCCGAGCTGGACGCTGCACACGGGCGCACCTTCGACGACACCAGCCAGCGCATCAGCGCCAGCCTGCTGGTGTTGGCCAAGCAGAACAACCTGTCGCGCGTGGACCACGTGCTGCTCAGCCGGCCTACCAAGAGCAGCCACGAGGCCGAGAGCATCTTCATCGTGCAGGGTGATCGCGATGACCCGGGGCACCGCCGCGCGAGCATCGCTACGGAGGTGGCGGCACAGACCGATGTGGCCGATTCGCTGCGGTTGAAGGAGCAGTGATGCGGGTGGTCCTTGCGGTTGTTGCGTCGGTGGTACTCGCCTTGCTGGTGGGCTGCGGCAGTACTTCCTCACCTGAAGCCCCGAAGCTGTTGACCCGGGCCGAGGCCGAGGCACGTACCGTGGTGCCATTCACGCGAGGCGTGAGGTTGGACAAGGCGGGGCGCATCGTGGATGTCACCTTTGAGGCGCCGGCGGTGGTCGACCCGCAGATGTCCTGGCTGAAGCTCGGGTTGAGAATGCAGGGGGCTGAGCAGAAGGCTGTATCGGAAGCTGCTGAACGCCTCAGGCGCGCGGAGTTTCAGACGCGTATTCACTTGGAGCGCGTGGACATGGCAAAGCCGTCGCCCATACCGCTTTCAAGGTCGTCCGATGATGGCCGCGGCTGGCAAAGGCTTCCTCAGGATGGCCGCGTCGAACGTTTGTTCCAAGACAGCGTGGACGCCTATCCCTTGGTGCAGGCCGGGCTCCAGTCGGAGGATATGTTCTATGAGGTTCTGCAGATCGCCGATGCAGGTTTGATTGATCCGGGTCGGTATCGCGTTACCGTTGATATTGTCGAAGATCGCCCTGAGTTCGAGGGGATGCAGGTCGAGTTCATCGCCGCGTATTACTCGCTAGGAAAGTAAATCATGCAGGATGCAGCAGAGCGTTACACCGTCACCATACATCTTGCGGCGCCGGGCACGCCCCGCCGCGGCATGCGGGGCGGTGAGTGGATTGATCTGGAAGACTCCGATGTCGGCCATATGTATCTGTCCCTCAACCGTGTCGGCGAGAAGGCAGATCCGCTGAGTTTTGGCTTTACCCGCAAGATCGAGCCAGATGGCAGCAGTCACGGCTCGGTGGACGCCAATGATGTGAGGGTCTACCAGGCCCCCCGCTACCAGCGAACGATCGAGATCAGCAACGAGCAGTACAACAAGATCATCGAGTTCGCGAAAGATCCCGCAAAGCACGGCTTCGATGCAAAGAACTACAACCTTGCCTCCAACTCCTGCGTGGACTTCGCATGGGGCGCCTTGAACCACGCCGGTATTCACGGCAACACCATTTTCGGTGAGTTCAAGACGTACGAAGGTACGTTGAAGGTGCTGGACAACATCGGACCGGTGCAGAGCATCCGGCCACAAGTGAAAGGCAGCGAGCTGGATCGGGAAGAATGGAAGCCGATGCCCGTGCAGACCAATGCGATACAGCGGTGGTCCACGGACGCCAGTGACCCAGCCCGTGCGGATGCACTGGCCTGGACCGGTACGCCGGGCGACCCCAACCACGCCGACAATCCCCGACTGAATCAGATCCACCAGCGCGTGGTTGCCATGAATGCCTTCGGCGCCCAGAACGGCAACGTCAGCGCCAGCCTCCTGGCACTCTCCAAGGAGCAGCAGTTCACGCGCGTAGACGATGTGCTGCTCGGCGAGCGCCGTGGCGATGCCGCCCCGAACCTCTTCATCGTGCAGGGCGACCGCAGCGACCCGGCGCATCAGCGCGCCAGTCTGCCGGCAGACGTCGCCGCGCAGACGCCGGTGGCAGCCTCGTTCGAGCGCATCGAGCAACTGGCGCAGGCACAGCCGCAGCGTGATGCCCAGCGTCAACAGGAAGAGCAGCAGCTGGCCCAGACCCACGCCCCGCGCATGGCGTAGGCGCCCAACACCGAACAGCGCGTCCGCCATGCATCCGCAGGCGGACGCCACGGCCCCTACCTGCTACCATTCCCGCGCTACCCAGCCAGCCCACCCCGCGCAGACAGATGCAGGGCCGGGCCGTCGAAGAACGGCCCCGCGAGCCAGGACACCCTCCGTGCCCATTGAAGGACGCTCGCATGATCCGCAATTCCCTTTTCCGTTCGGCCGTACTGGCCGTCGCCGTGTCGCTGAGCCTCGGTGCTCCGACCGCCTTCGCCGCCGAAGCCGCCGCCGCCACCAGCCCCGCCACCGCCGTGCAGCGCCAGGCCATCGCCCAGGGCCTGTACGAGCTGGCTTACAGCCCCAAGCAGAACGCCGTGTTCGTTGCCTCGTCCGGTGGCTTCGGTGACAACGCCGGCCCGGCCCAGGTGCTGCGCCTGAACCCGACCACGCTCGCCGTGGAAACCCGCATCCCGCTGGAGCGCAAGGCGTTCGGCGTGGTGCTGGATGACGCCCACAACCGCCTGTACGTGGGCAACACCGTGGACCTGTCGGTAACCGTGGTCGACACCGCACAGAACAAGGCCATCGGCACCGCGCAGCTGATGGAGAAGAAGACCGGCAAGGACGGCAAGGCCGCCTACACCCACGACCTGCGCGAGCTGGTGGTCGACAGCGCCGCCAACCGCCTGTACGTGACCGGCCACAGCAGCCAGCCGGATGTGAGCAGCGTGCTGTTCGTGATCGATACCAACACCCTGAAGGTGATCAACACCATTCCGGGCCTGGGTAATGCCAAGGCGCCGGGCCTGGCGCTGGATGCCGCCAACAAGCGCGTGTACACCAGCAATCTGCTGGCCGATCTGGTGGTGGTCGGCACCGACTCCAACAAGGTCGAAGCCCAGCACAGGATTGCCGCCGAGCAGCCGATGAACATCGCGCTGGACCCGGCCGGCAAGCGCCTGTTCGTGACCGACCAGGGCTCGGAAATGCTGCGGGGTTACCAGGCCAAGAGCAGCGGGCTGGTCAGCAAGCACCCGGGCCAGCGCGTGCTGGTGCTCGACCGCAGCAATGGCAAGGAACTGGCCAGCATCCCGACCGACGCCGGCCCGCTGGGCATCCTGCTGGATGCACCGCGCAAGCGCCTGTACGTGACCAACCGCGAAGCCGGGACGGTGACCGCGTACAACAGCGACAGCTACCAGAAGGTGGCCACCTACGCCGTGCCGACGCACCCGAACAGCCTGGCGCTGGATGCGAAGAACAACGTGCTGTACGTGAGCATCAAGAACGGCGAGAAGGATGCCAAGGGCTCGGACGAGAGCGTGGCGCGGATCCAGCTGTAAAGGATGGTGCCGGGTCATGCCCGGCAGCTGGCTGCTGGAAATGGGCAGGGCTTTTTGCCCTGCCTTTTTCTTTGCCCGGTTGCGGTGCTCACCGCCAACCCGCTAGGGTTGAAACCCATGGCAGGGAGCCAAAGGATCTGAACATGCTGGGTATCCACCGCTGGCTGCGCGTCGGTCTGTTGATCATCTTGAGCACCGTGCTGGGTGCCTGTTCCAGCCGCATCCCGGAGCCACCCGAACCACTGGAACTGACGCAGCCGATTACGGTGGATCAGCCCGGCCAGGAGGTGCGGTTCGAGTTCGAGACGAATGCGCGCAATTTCGACTCGGGGCGCACCTATGCGCTGGAGCTTGAGGTGCAAGGGCAAGGAAGGCGCGAGAACGGCGAACCGGACATGCGCAAGTTGAATCTTCCCTTTGAGGTGTCACTGCAGCGATGGGGCGCAGGTGCCTGGCAGGACGTTCCCACCCATGACAGCTACCAGGCACTCGCGCTCAACGCTGGGAAGCCGCTTCCTGCATGGCACGCATCCAATGCCTGGCGCTATGCAGCGTTGAGCGCGGGCAGCGGTGGCCAGTATCGATGGAGCATCGTTGCCCTGCCGTTGGATCTTGATGCCCGTTACCGGCTGGATGTGCGCACGGTTCAGCCCAGCGCCGAGTTGAAGCACTATTCGGCTCGTTTGAAGGTTCACGCCGCCCGCCCGGTTGGAAAGTAGTCAGCACCTCACCCTCGGAAGGAACTGAAGGAGCCACCTTATGGATAAGCCGCGCTATACCGTAGAGATCGTCATCGCCGCACCTGGCACGCCTCTGATGGACCCGAAGACCGGTCGACAAGAGGTCCTTGACGGTGTTCCGCAGACATCCTCTCCAGGTCATATGTTTTATGTCCTGCATGCATCAGGCGAGCCCGCGAAGAGTTTCGGGTTCGCGCCCAAGGTACACGGAAGCATCAACGGGCCCGGTGACATCATGCCGGATGACGCAGATGTCTATAAGGACCCACGCTACACCCGCACCCTCGAGATAAGCGAAGAGCAATACAAGAAGCTTGAGGCCTTCGGCTCGGACCCGGAGAAATTCGGCTTCAGCAAGCACTACGAGGACGTGCGCCACAACTGCGTGGACTTCACCTGGGAAGCGCTGAACCACGCTGGCATCGAGCGAAAGAGAAGCATCGACGTGAATGCTTTTGGAGGTCCCGCAGGGCAGCTCTTCCCGGATGTCCGCATTCCCCTGGACAGCAAGGGCGCGGGCAAGGACGGTTTTCGCCCGCTGCGCAACATCCACGGCGTGGACAGCATCGAGCCGCCGTTCCCGAACAGCGATCTCAATCGTACGAAGACCAACCCGATGCCCGAGCGCACGTGGAAGCATCGCTTGCTGAGCGAGAACGACGACATCGGTGAGCGCAGCGGTGAGCGGTTGGCCAACGACGCACGTGTGCCGGGTGACACATTGCATCCGCTGGACCAGCGGGTGCGTGCGGCGCTGGGGGACGCGGCCGAGCGCCAAGGGTTGCCGCCGGGACAGCAGCCCGAGCTGTTGGCGGGCCACCTGACGCGATTGGCGGTGCAGGGTGGCTACACCGAACGCGATACCTTGCAGGTAGCCTTCAGCAGTGGCGGTGCGGTGGATTCGCCGGGCTATGTCTTCCTGCAGCGCACGGGCGACACCGCCTCACCGGACCCTGCAGCGAACCGCCAGCGTCTTTCGCTGGCCGATGCCCAGCAGGGCACGGTGGAAGAGGTGTACCAGCAAGCCAGCGTGCAGCATCAGGGCCGCGAGGCCAGCCGCGTCGCGCAGGAAGATCAGCTGCAGCAGACGCAGCACGCTCAGCCCCGAATGGGCTGATACCGGCCCATGCGACAGGCGTCGACAGCATCGACGCCTGACGGCATTCACCCCATGCGATGCGCAGGGTTCTGCTGCTGATCCTGCGCCTGTGCATCCAGCGTCTGCTGCTCGGCCTGCACCGGCTGCTGTCCGCCCAGCCCCAGCTTCTGCAGTGACTGCTCGGCCGGCGTCTGCGCGGCCACGGCGGTCGGCAGCATCGCCCGCAGGTGCGCCGGATTGGCCGGGTCGCCCTGCACCACGAAGATGTTGTGCCCGGCCGGGAGGTTGGCCGTGGCGTTGCTCACCACCACGTGGTCGGCGCGTTCCAGACCCTGTTCGCGGGCTTTGACGGCCAGGCTGGCGGCCACGTTCTCGCTGGTGGCGTCGAACGCACGGCCGTGCTTCTCGTCCAGTGCGGCTACGTTCTGGCGGATCTGCTGGTGCAGGGAATCATCAGGGGTCATTGGAGGCTCCATGTGGCCGCTACCGTGTGGCCGGATGTGGCCAGTGTAAAACGGTCGCGGGCTGCGCCGGTAACCGCTTTGTTGCTAGCCTGTGGCCCGGGGCGCAGGGGATGGCGCCCGGCTGCAATGGGATGGAGGGAGAAGGTGGTGCACGGGGAGACAAACCGGATACGGGGGCAGGCGGCTGCGCGGTTGCTGCTGGGCATGGGGCTGTGGGCCTGCGCAGGTATTGCGGTGGCTGACACGCCCGTGGCGGCGGACGATCCCGCTTGCCCTTCGCAGGACTTCACCCGTTTCCTGCAACGCTTCGCCGACCCGGCCGATGACCGGGTGCGCCTGCGTTACACCTCCGACCCACTGGAGTACGAGGTGCCGATGCACACCGTGCGCGATGACCACGAGGGGCTGGCGCCCACGCACGTCGTGCTGGAGCAGGGTGCCGCGCGGTTGAAACGTTTCAGCTACCGCTACCTGGCCGCGTTCAATCTGTTCGTGCCCTCGCCGGTCAGCCGCGATCCGGCCGCGCTGGAGCACATGCGCGCCGGCACCTACAACGCGCCCACACGCATCGAAGCGATCGATGACAACGGGCAGCGCGTGACCTTCGGCAGCGACGCCGAGCGCGATACCTACACCTTCGCGCGCCGCTACGGCTGCTGGATGCTGACGCGCGCCAGCAACCTGCGCGACTGAGCGGGCGCTGCGGTGGTGATGTTTATTTGTCCGCCGGGCGGTGGTCGTAACTGATCACCCGCTCGGCCTGCCATCGGCCATCCACGCGGCGCCAGACCTGGATGAAACGGGCCTGGCCGGTCCAGCGTTCAACGCCATCGGCGCCGCGCTCATGGAAGCGGTGATCGCCCATTTCCAGGGCGCGATCGTCGTGCAGCGGGAAGACCTGCAGTGAGCTCTCCACCAGTTCGCGCCGCAGGTGCCAGCCCCCCTTGCGCGCGTTGTCGCACAGGGTGGTCACGCTGCGGCGGAAGTCCTCGCGGCTGTTGGCAGACTTGCCATCCTTGTCATGGAAGAACTCCATGTCTTCGGTGGTCATCGCGGCGGCCCGGTCGGCATCGCAGGCATCGAAGGCCACGGCGAACAGCTGCGTGTCGGCCGCGCGGATCTGCTCGCGCAGGGTGTCGCTGGCGGGGGAGGTGCCGGCGACGGCGGCGGCGAGCAGGGGCAGGGCGAGCAGCATGGCATGGCTCCATTGAGGACCGGCGCAGACTGGCATGGGCGATGGCGCACGGTAAGCGGGGCGTGACGAAACCGGCGCAGGACCCGACCAATGCCGTCCATGCGGGTGCGAACCGATGTGCCGGCTGGCCGGTGCCGTGTACGCGATGTCATGGCCTGATCCGGATCCATCACGGGCGCCTCCGGTGCGATTGCCTAGGCTGGGCTCCTCTTTCCCCCGGGAGTTCCCATGGCTACCTCCTCCGTCCGACTGCACATTGAAGATACCGGCGGCACCGGCCGCCCGGTCATCCTGATCCATGGCTGGCCGCTGTCTGCCGAATCCTGGAAGGCGCAGGTGCCGCTGCTGCGCGATGCCGGTTACCGCGTGATCAGTTACGACCGTCGCGGATTTGGCCGTTCGGACAAGCCCGCTGATGGCTACGAGTACGACACCCTGGCCGCTGACCTGGCCGGCCTGATCGACGAACGCGACCTGCGCGATGTCACCCTGGTCGGCTTCTCGATGGGCGGTGGCGAAGTGGCGCGCTACATCGCCAACCATGGTGAAGACCGCCTGCACAGCGTGGTGTTCGCTGCGGCCGTGCCGCCGTACCTGTTGAAGGGCGCGGACAATCCCGAAGGGCCGCTGACCCAGGAAAAGGCGGATGAGATGCGCCAGGGGCTGGAGAAGGACCGGGAGTCGTTCTTCGACGGCTTTACCCGCGATTTCTTCAGTGCCGACGGCAAGCTGATGGTCACCGAGGACGAGCGCCAGGCCGCCATCGCGCTTGCCCATCAATCTGACCAGACCGCTGCGCTGGGGTGCATGAAGGCGTTCGCCACCACCGATTTCCGTGCGGACCTGAAGAAAGTGACCGTACCGACGCTGGTGCTGCACGGTGACAGCGATGCGACGGTGCCGTTCGAAGGTTCGGGCAAGCGCACGCACGCGGCCATCGCCGGCAGCGAAGTGGTGGTGCTGAAGAATGCACCGCATGGCTGCAATACCAGCCACGCAGATGACTTCAATCTGGCGTTGCTGGAATTCCTGAAGAAGTAACACCCACTACGGCATCATCCGCACATGCCCACTGCCCGCACGCCGCCCTGGAAGAAGCCCAACCCGAAGGGCCAGAAGACGCAGCCGCTGACGGAGGCGCAGAAGGCGGCGGCGCGGCAGCGGGCAGAGGAGAACGGGCGCCGTTACCCGAACCTGGTGGACAACATGTGGGCGGCGAAACTGCCGCGCGGTTGAAGCCTTACTGGCTGTTGCGCCCCGGCCACGGCTGCCAGCCCCATTCCCGCCATGGCGTGACGGTGCGCGGCTGTATCGTCAGCGTAACGTTGGACGATGCGCTGCACTGGTACAGAGCATCACGTAGCAGGGCCACATCCACCGGCTGCGCCGTGGCCACCTGCAGCAGCGTGCCGCGGTGCCGCACCTGCACCGGCAGTACCCCGTGCACCTCGACCGGATTGCCGGTGCGGGCTCTGCGGTAGCGCATGGTGATGGGGCGGACAGTGCGATGCAGCACGGGGGCGCAGGCATCCAGCAACTGCAGCTGCTGCTGCATGGGCGCGTGGACCTCGATGACGGTGGAGGGATATCCCAAGGTGCTCTCGACCAGCACCTGGAAGCGGGGGCCATCGGGCATCAGGTAGACGGTCAGGCCTACCGTGCCGATGAACGCCATTGCTGCGAGCAGGACCCAGCTGCGCGGCACCTTGGGCGGCTGAGTGAAGCGCTGCAGGCGCGGTCTGCGCCGACGCATGCGGCGATAGCGGCGCTGTGCAGCGGGGCTGGGCAGCAGGCTGTCATCCGGCAGTGCAATCACGCGCGGCGGAAGGCGGGCCAGCCGCGCATTGATCACGCGTGCGCCAAGCATCGCAACCAACCCGCCAAGCAGAACCGGCAGCAGGGTACGCACGAGCAGATACAGCCCTACCATCGCCAGCTCTCCTGAAGGAGTGGACATGATCGCGCATCCTCCAGGGTCGTGTCGCATCTGCCAGCCGACAGAGGCCGTTGGCTTGGCTAGCATGCGCGTCACTCGCTGGGACTACGTCGATGACCGCCTTCACTGCCCGCCTCGGACGCTTCTTTGGCGCCGGCCTGATGTTGTTGCTGCTGCAGGTGCTGGCGCTGCTGTCGGTGGGCTTGGCCGCAGGCCATTTCCACCAGCGCGTGGCCCTGCTGCTGGAGCCCCTGTCTTTGGCCTGCGGCGGTGCCGATCCTGCTGCCCGGATGCTGGTTGCCGAGCAGCTGTTGGCACGTGCCGGCGCGCTGGACGACTGGCAGCCGCTGTGCTGGCTGCCGATGGCAACGCTGGTGCTGGCCCTGCTGGGTACGCTGCTGGTCTGCGTGCACTGGCTGCGCCATGTAGATGCACCGCTGCGCCGCAGCGCTTGGGGCCTGCTTGCCCTGCATGCGGCGGCGCTGCTGCTGGCGAGCGTGATGCTGCGACTGTATGAGCATGTGTGGGCAGGCATCACCACTGCGCTGCCTGCAGCATGCATGACAGACCTGACACCAGACGGACATGCGCTCCCGTCCTCGACGCGGCGATGGCTGTTGCAGATCTTCGCCAGGGGCGACCTGATGCCGCCGCACGCACCTGATGCGCTGGCCATCATCCTGTGCGGACTGCTGATGGCAGCGATGGTGGTTGGCCTGTGGCTGTGGCGCACCACCTCGCAGCTGACCCGGTGCTGACGCCAGCGCGGGCCGCTGACTGGCATCGACCGGTGCTTCTGCGGCACGCTATGCGGATGAACACGGAAACTTCAACCAAGCAGACCAGCAAGTTCCTCAGCCTGGTGCTGCGCCATGAACCCGGGAAAATCGGGTTGAACCTGGACGGCCAAGGCTGGGCCAACGTCGACGAACTGCTGCAGAAGCTGGCTGCACACGGGCAGGCGCTCGACCGTGGCGGACTGCAGCACATCGTGGCGAGCTGCAACAAGCAACGCTTTGCACTGAGCGATGATGGCCAGCGTATCCGCGCAAACCAGGGGCATTCGGTCGCGGTCGATCTTGGACTGGTGCCGGTGGCGCCGCCGCAGTGGCTGTACCACGGCACGGTGCCGCGCTTCGTCGGCTCGATCCGCGAGCAGGGCCTGCATGCGGGCGAGCGCCATCACGTGCATCTGTCACTGGACCGGGAGACGGCCCACCAGGTCGGTTCTCGCCGCGGTGCGCCGGTGATCCTCAGCGTGCACGCCGGACGCATGCATGCCGATGGGCACGTATTCCACCGCTCGGCCAATGGTGTCTGGTTGACCGACCACGTGCCGCCGCAGTACATCGCCGACTGACCCGCTCTGGCGCTGCGGCCGGGTCCACACTCGGCGGCAAGGCCCAATCGCGTTACAGTCGCTGCATCCTCGTCCCATGGATGTACCGATGCGTCTGTTCCTGCGTGCATTGCCGTTGCTGTTGTTGTCATTGACTGTCCACGCTGCCGAAGTCGATCGGCGCATCGCGGTGACCATTGACGATCTGCCGTGGGCGCGCCTGGATGAGATCGTGCCGGCCGATCTGCAGGCACGCCATGCCGCACTGATGGCGCAGCTGCGCCAGGCCGATGTGCCAGTGGTGGGCTTCGTCAACGAAAACAAGCTGGAAGTGGATGGCCAGGTGCAGCCGGCGCGCGTGCAGATGCTGCGCGACTGGCTGGATGCCGGCTACGAACTCGGCAACCACACCTGGTCGCACATGGACCTCAACGCCAAAGGCGTAGCGGCATTCCAGCAGGACTTCCTGCGCGGCGAGCAGGTGCTGCGGCCGCTGCTGGCCGAGCGTGGGCAGACGCCGCAATGGATGCGCCACCCTTACCTGCGTGCGGGCCGTACGCAGGAAGACCGCGTGGCGATGGACGTGTTCTTCAAGCAGCACGGCTACCGCGTTGCGCCGGTGACGGTCGACAACGGTGAGTGGGTGTGGGCCTTCGCCTATGCCAACGTGATGAACGAGCAGCCCGATTCACCGCAGCGCGAGGCGACGCTGGCGGGCCTGCGCAAGGGCTATGTGCCGTACATGCTGAACAAGGTGGATTACTACGAGCAGCAGTCACAGGCGCTGCTGGGGTATGCGGTGCCGCAGGTGTGGCTGATGCATGCCAACGAGCTCAACGCGGCGACGTTCGCCGAGCTGGTGGCAGCCACCAAGCGTCGTGGCTATCGCTTCGTGTCGCTGGAAGAAGCCGTGCGAGACCCCGCCTACGCGCGCGGCGCCGAGGGCTACAGCGGTCGCTATGGGCCGAGCTGGCTGCACCGCTGGGCGATGGCCGAAAACAAGCCCAAGGCGTTCTACGCCGGCGAGCCGGAAGTGCCGAAGTGGGTGATGAAGCTGGCCAAGGTGGAAGGCGAGTGAGCCTCAGCGCTTGACGGCCAGTACGCCATCGAGCGCCAGCTCCGCCTTGAAGCCGGCCTTTTCCAGGCGCTTGGCCACTTCGCGTGGCACGTCGCGGCCGCTGGTCAACTTGTTCGGCGCGCCGGTGTAGTGGAACAGGCGGCCGCCCTTGCGGATGACGCGGGCGAGATGGTCGTAGAACACCTGCGAGTACAGTTCGCCGGCAATGCCGAAGCGCGGCGGGTCGTGCAGGATCGCATCGACGCTGTTGCTGGCGACCTGTTCGATCTGCTGCGAGACGTCGCCGTGGCTGAAGTGCAGGCGGCCGCCCGCGGCGGCTGAGTCAGGATCGGGCGACCACGGATTGAGCGTGCGCAGCCACATCACGTCGGCGTTCTTTTCGAACGAGCGGATCTGGCCGACGCCGGCCTCCAGTGCGCAGGCGGCGAAGTAGCCGAGCCCACCGCAGGTATCGAGGAGGCTTTTGCCCGCCGGGGCGACCAGCTCGACCTTGCGGCGCGCGTCCTCGAAAGGCGACAGCTTGGAGGTCGGCAGCATCTTGATGCCGTCGATCTCGAAGGTCGGTGCGCCCCACTCGGTCGGCACCAGCTTGATCAGCGAGCCGCTGAAGCGGGAGATGGAGCAGAACTCCTCGCCATCCCAGTAGTACAGCGTGCGGTCCTTCAGCTTGCCCGGCCACGGGTAGTGCTGGCCGCGGAAGGTGAAACCCTCGGCATCCAGCTGTACCGCCGCTTCGCTGCGGCCCAGATCGAGCGAGCCCGACCACTCGGTGGCGCCCTTGTCGTGGGCACGGCGCAGGGTGTCAGCGCTGTCGCGGGTCAGCAGGGGGCCGGAGTAGTGGGGCACGGTGGGTAGCGGGAGGATTCGGGGGAGGGCATGGTACCGCAGGCGCTGTGCAGCCGAGCCGGACATGGGCGCGGCGCTACCGCAGGTCGGTGCAGCTGAATCCGTGGATGGTTCCCTCTCCCGAGATCAGGCCGACGCCTCGTGAGGGCCGCATGCCCTGCAACGCGCACGAACGGCGATGGACATCCTGGGTGGCGGCTGGCTGCCGGTCGAAGTCGTAGCGCATGCTGCCGTCTTCCTGCAGCAGCCAGTGTACGGTTACGCGTTCGGCGCGTTGCTCCTCGATTTCCCAGTCGAAGGTACGCATCACCACGATCTCGCCATCAGCGGTCTCACGCACCTCGTCGTAAGCACCCTGGGTCTTTGCAACGATTGCGGCCAGCAGGAGAAGAACGGTCATCGGAATTCCTCCTCGAAACCGGCAGCGTGTGCCAGCGGCATCGCTGAGGCCATGGGAAGAATTGCAATGTGGCCGCTACTGGCACTTGACCGCATACACCGGCCCGGCGCCGATCAGCAGCAGCGCCATGTAGTCGCTGTCGCGTGCCCGGGCCTTCAGCGTGGCGCCGTCCTTGACGCGGAAGATGCCGAAGCCGCCGGCCATCCGGATCAGCGCGCTGTCGATCTGGTCGGCGTCATCGCGGAAGTACTGCTGGATGTCGCTGCGGCTGGCTTTGTACAGCGCATTGGGTTCGCGCTGCCAGTGGCCATCGCGTTCGAACGAGACGAAGTACTGGCTTGCTTCCTTTTCGATGCGGAACTCGGCGGACTTGCGCGGGCTGGTGGCAAAGCAGCCGAGCATCGGGTCGGAGGAGAACGGCAGCTGGGTATCGCCGGAACAGGCCACCAGCAGCAGGAGGGCACCGGGCAGCAGCAGGCGGAGCGTGCGCATGGGATGTCCCGACGGGGCAGGTGCGGCCAGTGTAGGCAGCACGCAGCCGTGGCCGGTACAGATTTTCGGCAAGAACCGTCGCCCTGCTGGCGTCACGCGCTGCGGTGGATCTCCACGGTGACATGCACCAGTTCCTCGTGGATCGCCAGCGCCTGGCGCACGGTATCCGGATCGAGCGTGGCATCACTGGTGACCACGCTGGCGGCGACGGCGTACTTGCCGCGCCCCACCTGCCACACGTGCAGGTCGGCCAGGCGTGCCGGCCACGGACCCTGCTCGATCACTTCGCGTACCTCGGCCACCACCGGCGCATCCATCTGCGCGTCGAGCAGGATGCGGCCGCTGTCGCGCAGCAGGCCGATTGCCCAGACGGTGACCAGCACCGCGCCGACCAGGCCCATCACCGGATCCAGCCAGGTCAGGCCGAGCAGCTTGCCGCCCAGCAGGGCGACGATGGCCAGCACCGAGGTGGCGGCGTCGGCCAGCACGTGCACGTAGGCCGACCGCAGGTTGAGGTCGTGGCCGTGGGAATGGTCGTGGTCGTGATCGTGGTGATGACCATGATGATGGCCATGGTCGTGCCCGTGTCCATGGTGGTGATGGGCGTGGCCCGGACTGTCATGCAGCCACCATGCGCACAGCAGGTTCACACCCAGGCCAACCGCGGCGATGGCGATGGCTTCGTTGTAGTGGATGGGCGCGGGCACCCACAGGCGTTCCAGCGATTGCAAGGCCATCAGCGCGGCGACGCCGAGCAGGGCGATGGCGCTGGTATAGCCGGCCAGGATCTCGATCTTCCAGGTGCCGAAGGCGAAGCGCGGATCGTGCGCGTAGCGCCGTGCGCAGCGGTAGGCGAACACCGACAGGCCCAGTGCCAGCGCGTGCGAGCTCATGTGCCAGCCGTCGGCCAGCACGGCCATGGAGTTGAACCACCAGCCACCGACGATCTCCACCAGCATCATGCTGACGGTGAGCCACATCGCGCGGCGGGTGTTGCGTTCGGCCAGCGGATTGCCGTCGTCGAAGCGGTGCTCGTGGCGGCGGGCGGCGGCGAGGGCGTCCAGGTGCATGGCGGCGGTCAGGCTTGGGTGGATACCCCCATAGGGTATATGATCCCGCAATGGCCCATGTACACAGAAATCGAAAGCAGCTGCTGACCCGGGTGCGTCGCATCGGCGGGCAGGTGGCGGCGCTGGAACAGGCATTGAACACACCCGAGGGCGAGGCAGGCGACTGCGCCGACGTGCTGGTGCAGGTGGCGGCCGTGCGTGGCGCTGCCCACAGCCTGCTGATGGAACTGCTGCACGAGCATCTGCAGGAACACGTGGTGGGCGCGGACGACCCGGCGCAACGGGCGGCCGAAGCCGAGGTACTGGTGGAACTGCTGCGGCGTTACGGCAAATAGCTGGGTAGTGCCGGCCGCTGGCCGGCAACCTCATGTCCTGCGGACGATGCCTGCAGTTGTCGGCCAGCGGCCGGCACTAGCTTCTGCGGTGCCGGTGCTGCGCGTTCCACAGGTGCGTGGCGGCCAGCAGCAGGCTGCCGGTGACCGTCAGCGGGGTCTCCCAGGCGTGCGAGGGCAGTGCCAGCGCCCCGGCCATCAACAGTGCCAGGCCCATGCCCGCGCTCAGCCATGCCAGCGCAGGCAGCGGCTGGCGGCGTTCGGCGCGCCACAGGGCAAAGCCGGTCATCGGCAGCGCGATGGCGACGAAGACCAGGTGCACCCACTCCGCTTCGGCCCAGACGCCGAACAGCGGCAGTGCGGCCGCCAGCAGGGGCAGTGCCAGGCAATGCAGCAGGCACAGGCTGGACAGGGCGACGGCGCCGGCATCAAGCAGGGCGGCAGAGGGCGACTTCATGCGGGGAGATTCCTTGCGCGACAATTGTTATACAGTAACATTTCCATTCCGCAGCCAGCCCGCTCCGACATGAACACTGTTTCCCGCGCCGACCGCCGCCTTCCGGTCACCGTGCTTTCCGGCTTCCTCGGTGCCGGCAAGACCACCCTGCTCAACCAGATCCTGCGCAACCGCGATGGCCTGCGGGTGGCGGTGATCGTCAACGACATGAGCGAGGTCAACATCGATGCGCAGCTGGTGCGCGATGGCGGCGCCGAACTGCGTCGCACCGAAGAGACGCTGGTGGAGTTCAGCAACGGCTGCATCTGCTGCACGCTGCGCGACGATCTGCTGCAGGAGGTACGTCGCCTGGCCGACAGCGGCCGCTACGACTACCTGCTGATCGAATCGACCGGGATCGGCGAGCCGATGCCGGTGGCGGCCACCTTCGCGGTGCGCGACGAACACGGCTTCAGCCTGAGCGATATCGCGCGGCTGGACACGATGGTGACGGTGGTGGATGGCAGTGCCTTCCTGGCCGATTTCGGTTCCACACTGCGCCTGGCCGAGCGTGGCCAGCAGGCGGGGCCGGATGATGATCGTGGCGTGGTCGACCTGCTGTGCGAGCAGGTGGAATTCGCCGATGTGATCGTGGTCAGCAAGGTGGACCAGGTGGACGACGAAGTGCTGCAGGACACGCTGGCCGTGCTGCGCGGCTTGAACCGCGACGCGAAGCTGCTGCTGTCCAGTTTCGGCGACGTGCCGCTTGCCGAGCTGCTGGATACCGGCCGCTTCGATTTCGAGCGCGCGCAGCAGGCCCCCGGTTGGGTGAAGGAACTGCGTGGCGAGCACACGCCGGAAACCGAGGAGTACGGCATCGGCAGCTTCGTCTATCGCTCACGGCGGCCGTTCCATCCCGCTCGCTTCGCGCGCACATTGCAGCACGGCATGCCCGGGGTGATCCGCAGCAAGGGCTGGTTCTGGCTGGCCAACCGCATGGACTGGGTGGGTGAGTTGAACAGTGTGGGCGCGGCCACACGCACCCAGGCGGCGGGCTTCTGGTATGCGGCGCGCGAGCGGGTGCGCGCCGGCCAGGAGGACACCACGCCGCTGCTGCCGCCAACGCCGCTGCCTTACAGCGATCTGGGCTGGGCCCGACAGCAGGCCGACTGCTGGAGCGCTCCGCTGCCGGACGTACGGGAATTCCCGGACGCGGCCGCGCACTCGGCGATGGCACGCCTGTGGCATCCGCTGTGGGGTGACCGCCGGCAGGAACTGGTGGTGATCGGCGTGCACATGGACGAGCGTGTGGTGCGGTCGGCCCTGGATGCGTGCCTGCTCAACGACACCGAGCTGCAGGCCGGGCCCTTGCTGTGGCAGCAGATGCCGCAGGCGTTCCCGGTGTGGAAGCGTTGATGCGTCTGCGCCATGCGTGGATGAAAGGCTGGCAGTAGATCCACGCCATGCGTGGATGAAAGGCTGGTAGTAGATCCACGCCATGCGTGGATGAATGCCTGCAGGAGCCGAGCACGTGCCCGGCCCTACAACGCATCGCGCCACCGCCAACCTGCATCACCGACCTGCAGCACCTCCGTTGGCCGCAGCGCCTGCAGCAGGTGGGTGTCATGGCTGACCATCAGCAACGCGCCCGGCCACGCCGCCAGCAGTTCTTCCAGCGCCTGCAGCGCGGCAAGGTCCAGCGCGTTGCCCGGCTCGTCCAGCAACAGCAGCTGCGGGGCAGGATCGGCGTACAGCACGCTGGCCAGCGCACCCTTCACCCGCTCGCCATCGCTGAGGCTGCTGGCCGGGCGTTGGACGCGCTGCGCATCCAGGCCCAGCAGGGCAAGACGCGTACGCAGTTCACCCGCATCGGCCGCGGGATTCGCAGCGCGCACGGCATCGAGGATGCTCAGCTCACCTGCAAGCCCCAGCAGTTGCTGGTCGAGCAGGGCCAGCGGCGCATGCCGCTGCACCTGACCGCTGCGCGCCGCCAGCTGTCCGGCCAGTACGCGCAGCAGGGTCGACTTGCCGCTGCCGTTGTCGCCCACGACGGCGATGCGCTGGCCGCGCCTGATCTCCAGCTGCAGCGCCGCGTTGCAGCCATGCGGCAGCACCAGATCGTGCGCCTGCAGCAGGCGGCCCTGACCACGCTCGCCTTCGCCACTGAACAACGCCAGTTCTGGTGCCACGTGTACTGCCGCAGCGGCGGCGCGCACCTGCGCTGCGCTGGCCTGCAGGCGATCACTCTGGATCTGCTGCGCACGGCCGTGGCTGGCTTCGGCGCGCTGCTTCTGCCGACCGAGCAGGATCGGTGCCTGGTTGGCCTCGCGCGCTTCGCGGTTGCCACGTGCCTGCCGCTGCTGCTGGCGCTCGTTCTGTTCGCGCGCGCTGCGTTGCTGCTGCCGGTGCTGGGCACGGGCATGCTCCAGCTGGGCGGCGGCGGCCTCGCGTTCGGCGGCGCGTGTGTCGGCATAGTGCTGCCACGGTCCGCCGTAACGATGCAGGCCGTGCACGTCCAGTTCGACGATCTGCGCCATCTGCGCGAGCAGGCCACGGTCGTGGCTGATGGCCAGCAGGCCGCCCTGCCACTGCTGCAGCTGTGCGTACAGCTGGTGGCGATGACGGGCGTCGAGATGATTGCTCGGCTCGTCGAGGATCAGCCAGTCCGCGCCGCTGGCCCACGCACCGGACAGCGCCACCTGCATCGCCTGGCCGCCACTGAGCCGGGAGGCGGGCTGCGCCGGATCAAGGCCGGCCGGCAGCTGCATCGCCTGCCACTGCTGCTGCAGGCGTTCGCGCAGGTCCCAGTGGTCGCCCACGCAGGCGAAATCGGCTTCATCGATGCTGCCTGCTTCGATGCGCGCCAGTGCCGCCAGTTCGGCGCCGACGCCGGCCAGTTCACCCACCGTGCCACGTGGCGGATAGCCCGGCGTAGGCAACAGGAACACCTGGCCACTGCGGTGCACGCGGCCATCGTCGGGCGACAGCTGGCCGGCGAGCAGGCGCGCGAGCACGCTCTTGCCGGCGCCATTGGCGCCGACCAGCCCGGTGGCCACCGGTTCGAAGGAAAAGGACAGATCGGAAAACAACGGACGGCCATTGGCCAACCGATACGACACGCGATCGAGCGTGAGGGAATGCGAAGTCATGCGACCTCCATGGATGCCTGGTTCTCCCCTGCGCGCAGGGGCGGGAAGAGTCGGGCCGTCTAGTGCGAAGACGGCGGCATCACTGGCGCATTGGTCGCGAGCCTCGGTGGGGAATGAGCGGGCAGTATAGCGCCGCGAGCTGAATGGTCGCGGCCGTGGCGCTGGGTCAGGGCACCGTATCCAGCCGCGCGCCGACGAATTCGATGAATACCCGCAGCTTCGGCAGCACGTGGCGGCCGGAGGGCCACAGCAGGTGGAAGATGCCGCAGGAATGCACGTGCTCTTCAAGCACGGTGACCAGCCGGCCATCGGCCAGTGCATCGCGCACCGAATGCACCGGCACGAACGCCAGGCCCCCGTCGCGCAGCGCCAGTGCCACCCGCGCTTCGATGGTGTTGGCGACCAGGTGCACCGGCAGATCCTGTGCCGTTTCGCCTTCGGGCCAGAGGATCGGCCATGGCTCGAGCTTGCCGGTGCTGGGGAAGCGGTAGTGCAGCAGGCGGTGCTGCAGCAGGTCGGCCGGCGTGCGTGGAACGCCATGCCGTTGCAGGTACGCCGGCGATGCAACCACGCGACGTGGGAACACACCGAGGCGGCGTGCCGTGAGGCGTGAATCGCTGGGCTCGCCAACGCGCAGCACGGCGTCGAAGCCTTCCTCGATGACATCGACCAGGCGATCGCAGAAATCCAGCTCCAGGCGGATGTCCGGGTAGGCTGCCATGAACTCGGCCATCAGCGGCAGCGTCAGGTCGCCCACCAGCGGCAGGCTGATGCGCAGGGTGCCGCTGGGGGTTGCATGTTGCTGGGCCAGTTCGGTGCGTGCGGCATCGCGTTCGTCGAGGATGCGGCGGCAGCGTGCCAGGAACAGCTGGCCCTCGGCCGTGAGGGTGATGCTGCGCGTGCTGCGGTGGAACAGGCGCACGCCGAGTGCGTGTTCAAGCCGGGCCACGCACTTGCCGGCGGCCGAGGCGGAGATGCCCTGCACGCGGCCGGTGTCGACGAAGCTGCGGGTGTCCGCGGCGTGGACGAAGGTCTGCAGGTTGGCCAGGTTGTCGAGGACGGACATGGGGAAGGTCGCTGCGAAAGTGGGCAGGGTAGGGCGCGGCAGTCCGGCCCGCTGACGTGGCCCGCGCAACACTGCGGTGCGCGGGCCTGGAGGGTCGGTGCGGCCCAGTGGTTCCGGGCATCATGCCGATTGCGGACCCCGCGGTCCATGATGCACGGAGCCCCGCCCCGCTTTTTGCCGGCGCCGGAGCTGCCTACCGTGGCGGGCCTCTCCCCACGGATCACCCCGATGACACTCGCCCTTCCTGTTGATACCGCACCGGCACTGCCCGCGGTGAGCGCGCTGCTGCGGGCCGTGCATCCGCAGCGCCTGGTCGGTGCGGTGGTACTGGTGCGCGAGCACGGCGTGCTGCGCCACGCCAGCGCCAGTGGCCTGGCCGACCGTGAATCGAACACGCCGATGCGCCGCGACCACCTGTTCCGGCTGGCCTCGGTGAGCAAGCCGCTGCTGACCACGGTGATCCTGCGCCTGGTAGCCGAGGGGGGGCTGGACCTGGATGCGCCGGTGCAGCGCTGGTTGCCGGCGTTCCGCCCGGCACTGGCCGATGGCAGCCGCCCGCCGATCAGCCTGCGCCAGCTGCTCAGCCACAGCAGTGGGCTGGGCTACCGCTTCCTGGAAGCCGATGCCCAAGGGCCCTATGCCCAGGCGGGTGTGAGCGATGGCATGGACGCGAACCCGGTGACGCTGCAGCAGAACGTGCAGCGTATCGCGCAGGCGCCGCTGTTGTTCGCGCCGGGCAGCCAGTGGCTGTACTCGCTGGGCGTGGATGTGGCGGGCGCCGTGGCTGAAGCGGCCACCGGCGAAAGGTTGCAGGTGTTGTTCGACCGGTTGTTGGCGCAGCCGCTGGGCCTGCGCAATACCGCGTTCGCCACCGCCGAGAGCGCTCGTCTGGCCACGCCGTATGTCAGTGACACGCCGCAGCCGCATCGGTTGCGGGAGGGCGAGGTGGTGCCTGCGTTCGAGGGATCGGTGGGCATCGAATACAGCGTGGCGCGGGCGACCGACTCACACCGCTATCCGTCGGCAGGCGCGGGGCTGGTGGGCAGTGCCGACGAGGTGATGGCCGTGCTGGAAGCGTTGCGCGATGTGCGCGCCTCGCAGCTGCTGCCGGACAGCGTGGTTGCACAGATGGGAACCCCGCAGGTCGGCGAGCTGGGACCGGTTGATCCGCCGGGTTGGGGATTCGGCCTCGGCTTTGCGGTGCTGCGTGATGCAGCGGCCAGCGGCACACCGCAGACCGCAGGGACATGGCGTTGGGGCGGTGCTTACGGCCACAGCTGGTTCGTGGACCCGGCGCGTGGCCTGAGCGTGGTCGCGCTGACCAACACGCTGTACGAAGGCATGCATGGCGCGTTTGTCGATGAACTGCGCGATGCGGTGTACGCCGATCTGGAGACGGTGCGATGAGCGGTCACGCAATTGATGCAGCAGCTCCGGCGGGTGAAGCAACGCGCTTGCCGTGGCGCGGGCTGCTGGCACTGGCCGGTGGTGGCTTCATCACCCTGCTGACCGAAACGCTGCCAGCGGGCGTGCTGCGGCCGATGGGCGAAAGTCTCGGCGTCAGCGATGCGGCCGCAGGGCAGCTGGTGAGCGTGTATGCACTGGGCTCGGTGCTGGCTGCGTTGCCGATGACCGCGCTGACCCAGCGCCTGCCGCGCCGTCCGCTGCTGCTGGCGGCGATTGCCGGCTTCATGGTGGTCAACACCGTGACCGCGCTGAGCCACGACTACGTGCTGACCCTGGTGGCGCGCTTCCTGGCGGGTGTTGGTGCGGGCCTGCTGTGGTCGCTGGTGGCCGGCTATGCCGCGCGCATGGTGGTGCCGGAACTGCAGGGAAGGGCGATCGCGGTAGCGATGATCGGCTCGCCGCTGGCGCTTTCGTTGGGAGTGCCGGCCGGCACCTTGCTGGGCCAGCAGATCGGGTGGCGCTGGGCGTTCGCGTTGATGAGCGTGCTGGCGGTGCTGCTGCTCGGCTACGCCCGATGGGCGCTGCCCGCGTTGCCGGCGGCCGGTGCAGGCCGGCGCATGTCGCTGGGCTCGGTCTGGCGCATGCCCGGCATCCGCAGCACGCTGCTGGTGATGGTGCTGTACGTGCTGGCGCACAACGTGCTGTACACCTACATCGAGCCGTTGGCAGTGCAGGCCGGCGCCGGGGCGTGGCTGGACCGGCTGCTGCTGGCATTCGGCATCGCCGCGATCGTGGGCATCGCCATCGCCGGCTGGGGCGTGGACCGCCACCTGCGCGCGCTGGTGTGGGCCAGCGTGATCGGCTTCGTGATGGCGGTGGCTTCGCTGCTGCTGTGGCCAGGCGTGCCGGGCGTGCTGCTGCTGGTGACGATCCTGTGGGGCGTCGCGTTCGGTGCGGTACCCACCCTGTTCCAGACCGCCCTGGCGCGCCGCGCCGGTGCTGCCGCCGACCTTGCGCAGTCGATGCTGGTGACCGGCTGGAACCTGGCCATCGCCGCCGGCGGCGTCGGCGGCGGCCTGATGCTGCAGGCCAGCGGCGCCCAGCACCTGGCCTGGCTGCCGTTGCTGCTGCTGGTGGTGTGTGGCCTGTGGGTCTGGGCGCGGCCGAAGGCCTGGACGTAGGCGTCGATCGAGGGTGACGGGGTTGCCGGCCAGCGGCCGGCACTACCCCGGCCGAAGCTCAACAGCGTGCGCGAGCGCAGCGCCCCGCTGTTGCTTTTCTCTTCTCTATTTACGTGGTGGAACGCCGCAGAGATCTGTCCCGCCCGGCCAGCCCACGAACCGCTCTTAGCGAGCCACCACGAGGGGCGGCGCCGTTCGCCGGCTACTCCCCCGCCTGCTCGCGCTCGAACGGCACGCTGCGCGGATTCTGCATGTGCTCCCGCGCTGCGCCGTACTGCTGCTGGCGCTTGCGGTGGAAGGCGATGAACTCATCGCGCGGCAACGGCCGCGAGAACAGCCAGCCCTGGCCGAACTGCACGTGCTGGCTGTGCAGGTAGGCCAGCTGCGCTTCGGTTTCCACGCCTTCGGCCACCACCCACAGGCCCAGCTCGCGGGCCATGCCGATGATGTGCGGCGTGACCGGGCTGGTCGCGCTTTCGGTGCCGATCGCATCGACGAAGGACTTGTCGATCTTTAGTGCATCCAGCGGCAGCTGCTGCAGGTACTGCAGGCTGGAATAGCCGACGCCGAAATCATCGATGGCCACGCTGTGGCCCGCGCGCCGCGCCGCGGCCAGCATGGTGCGGGCACGGTCGATGTCGAGGAAGCCATGTTCGGTGGCCTCCAGCCAGATCTGCTGCGGCAGGATGCCGCTGCCGGCCATGCGCTGCGAGATCACCTTCAGCGCCCGTCCGCTGCTGATGTCCTCGGCCGCCAGGTTGATCGCGATGTGTGCACTGCGATCCTCGGCCAGCAGCTCACGCATGTCGGCAACCACGTTCTCGATCACCAGGTCGGTGATGGCGGCGATCATTCCGGCTTCTTCGGCCAAGGGAATGAACAGGTCCGGACGCACCTGCGTGCCGTCGGGGCGCTGCCAGCGCACCAGCGCTTCGGCGCCGACGCAGATGCCGGTGTCCAGTTCGATGATGGGCTGGTAGTGCAGGTAGAGTTCGCGGCGGCGGATGGCGATGCCCAGTTCGCCGCGCATCGACAGCCGTCGTCGCGACAGCCAGATCACCAGGCCGGCACCGGCGGCGGCCATCAGCAGGCCCAAGGGCACGAACAGCCACGCCTGCTGCCGGAACGTGGCCGCCAGCGCGGTGCGCGGCGCCGTGGCGATCGCCAGCCATTCACCGCTGCGCGCGCTGGCATACAGGGTGTCGCGGTCCAGGCCCTCGCCGGGCTCACGCAGCAGGCGCTGCAGCAGGGCCTGGTCCATGCCATCCTGCTGTGTCAGCAGCCGTCCATCCGGACTTGCCAGGGCCAGCCGCACGTCCGGATCGACGATGACGTCGACGAAGCGCCGAGGGTCGACCAGCACGTCGTAGGACCCGTACATCATGGACAGCATCGGCCGCCGGCCAGCCGCCTCGGGGCGCACGTTGACGGTGATGCCGGCACCATCGCTGGTGACGTGGTCCGGCGTAGGCTGGTCCACATCCTGCTGGAACGGCCCCCACGACGTGCAGCGCAGCTTGCCGCCCTCGAAGTAGCCCATCTGGTCCGACGACGGCGTGGTCATCACCAGGGTCTGCATGCGCTGGATGTGTTCGACCCCGCAGGGCGGCAGCACGGTGGCCTCGGCCGACTTCAATGCCGCCAGTGCTTCCTGGTAGGACACTTCGGTACGGCGCAGGCTGCGCTCGGCGATGGCATGCAGCCGCTGCTGTTCGACACTTACGGCACGGTCCCAGGTGGCATAGACCATGACCGCGATCGGCACTGCCGCGGCCAGCACGGCCAGGACGGTGCCGCCGATGATGACCCGCAGTCGGCTCATGACCGGGGCTCCAGAGAGGTGTGCAGGGCTGGGCACATGGGCGGGGCCGGTCCTTGGGCGATGGCGGTATATGAACACGGCGCAGGGCTGGGCGGAATGGGACAAAGGCGGTAACGGGTCACATTGTGGTGAAAGTGACACTTGCTGACGGCCCTGGGCCGTCCGGCGCTGGCGTTGTGGCAGCGGGAGGACTAACGTCGAACGCTTCGCCCGCCCCTTCCCGCGCCCATGACCGAGCCCGCCACGCCCCCCGAGCACCTGCGCCGCAGCCTGTCCAACCGCCACCTGCAACTGATCGCCATCGGCGGTGCCATCGGCACCGGCCTGTTCATGGGTTCGGGCAAGACCATCAGCCTGGCCGGCCCGTCCATCGTATTGGTCTACCTGATCATCGGCGCGATGCTGTTCTTCGTGATGCGGGCGATGGGCGAGTTGCTGCTGTCCAACCTGCAGTACAAATCCTTCATCGATTTCTCCACCGATCTGCTTGGCCCATGGGCCGGGTTCTTCTGCGGGTGGACGTACTGGTTCTGCTGGATCGTCACCGCCATCGCCGACGTGATCGCCATCGCCGCCTATGCGCAGTTCTGGTTCCCGGGACTGGAAGCGTGGAAACCGGCGCTGGCCTGCGTGATGCTGCTGCTGTCGTTGAACCTGGTGACGGTGAAGCTGTTCGGCGAAATGGAGTTCTGGTTCGCGCTGATCAAGATCGTGGCGATCTGCGCGCTGATCATCACCGGTGCTGGACTGGTGGCGTGGGGCTTCACTTCGCCCAGCGGCCACACCGCATCGCTGTCGAACCTGTGGAATGACGGCGGCATGTTCCCGATGGGCCTGGTGGGTTTCTTCGCCGGTTTCCAGATCGCGGTGTTCGCCTTCGTCGGCATCGAGCTGGTGGGCACCACCGCTGCTGAAACGGCTGACCCGGAGCGCAACCTGCCCAAGGCGATCAACTCGATCCCCGTGCGCATCATCATCTTCTACGTGCTGGCGCTGATCGCGATCATGGCGGTGACCCCATGGCGCCAGGTGGTGCCGGACAAGAGCCCGTTCGTGCAGCTGTTCGTGCTGGCCGGCATTCCCGCCGCCGCCAGCCTGATCAACTTCGTGGTGCTGACCTCGGCCACGTCCTCGGCCAACAGCGGCATCTTCTCCACCAGCCGCATGCTGTATGGCCTGGCCGAGGAAGGCCACGCACCACGTGGCCTGTCCAAGCTCTCGCGCGCTGCAGTGCCGGCACGGGGCCTGCTGTTTTCCTGCCTGTGCCTGCTGGGCGGTACCCTGCTGATCTACCTGATCCCCAACCTGGTGACCGCCTTCACCCTGGTGACGACCCTGGCGACGGTGTTGTTCATCTTCGTGTGGTCGCTGATCCTGGTGGCCTACATGGTCTACCGCCGCCGCTACCCCGAGCGCCACGCGGCCTCGATCTTCAAGATGCCCGGCGGCGTGGCGATGTGCTGGGCCTGCCTGCTGTTCTTCGCCGCCGTGCTGGTACTGCTGAGCCTGCAGGCCGACACCCGCCAGGCGCTGATCGCCAGCCCAGCGTGGTTCGTGCTGCTGGGCGCCGGTTATTGGCTGCGGCGGAAGATGGCGAGATAGTCAGCAAGACCCTCGCCAACAGATCCAACGGCCCCGGTGAGTCCCCTCCACGCATGGCGCGGATCTACGTGTCGACCAAGGTCGACACCCACCGACAGCCGCATGAGATGGCGCAGTAGTCAGCAACACCCTCGCCAACAGATCCAACGGCCCCGGTGAGTCCCATCCACGCATGGCGTGGATCTACGTGTCGACCAAGGTCGACACCCACCAACAGCCGCGTGGTCGACACCCACCAGCAGCCGCGGGAGATGGCGCAGTAGTCAGCAAGACCCTCGCCAACAGATCGAGCGGCCTCGGCGAGTCCCATCCACGCATGGCGTGGATCTACGTGTCGACCAAGGTCGACACCCACCAACAGCCGCATGGTCGACATCCTTCAGCCGCCGCGGGAGATGGCGCAGTAGTCAGCAAGACCCTCGCCAACAGATCGAGCGGCCTCGGCGAGTCCCATCCACGCATGGCGTGGATCTACACGTGTCGACCAAGGTCGACACCCACCAGAAGCCGCGTGGTCGACACCCATCAACAGCCGCATGGTCGACACCCACCAACAGCAGCACAGAACACCGTTCCCAGATCGCGGAAATCTGTCGAAGGCGGGGTGGGTCCGGTTGCGGGGGCGTGAGCCGCATGGATGCGGCGACCGAGCCTACATGGACGTATTCACGGCGTCCCCCGCAACCGGACCCACCCCGCCTACCTTCAGGAAGCCAGCTTCTGCTGTTGCTTCGGCTGTTGCTGCGGCCGTTGCTTCTGCGGGTGCCGGGCGCCGCCCGGCCGAACCCCCCATTCACTCAGTGTTAGCGGCCGCGGCCGGATCATCCCGCCGCCATGTCCCTCCGTCCCGCCCTCGTCGCGCTGTTGCTGCTGTCTGGCCTGTGGCCAGGGCTGGCCGCTGCGCGCACGGTCTACCGCTGCGTGCAGGGCAACACCGTCAGCCTGGCCACCGCACCGGAGCCCGGCTCGCGCTGCACGCCGAAGGAGATCGACGACAGCGCCGTGCAGACCCCCAACCTGTGGGGCAACATGGGCGTGTTCAGTGGCGTGCTGTACGAGCGCGAGCAGGACGGCAAGCTTGTCTATTCCACCCGCAACCTGCCCGGCTCGCGGGTGTTCCTGAAGTTCACCGTAGCCACACCGCCGGGCGAACCGGCGCACGAAGGCCTGGGCAAGGTCGGCAAGCCCCAGCTGGCCCAGCACGCAAAACAGTTCAAGGCGGCGGCCAAGGCCACCGGCGTGGACGATGCCTGGTTGCGGGCGATCGCCCACGCCGAAAGCAATTTCGACGCGCTGGCGGTGTCCAGCAAGGGCGCGCAGGGCGTGATGCAGCTGATGCCGGACACCGCGCTGGAATACGGCGTGCGCGACCCGTTCTCGCCGCAGCAGTCCATCGACGGCGGCGCCCGCTATATGCGCGCGCTGCTGCGTCGCTACAACGGCGACCGTCCGCTGGCAGCGGCGGCCTACAACGCCGGCATCGGTGCGGTGGCGCGCTACAAGGGCGTGCCACCGTATGCCGAAACCCTGGCCTACGTGGACAAGGTGATGGCCCTGTATACGCGCTACCGCGAAGCGATGGGCATCCGTATCGAAGTGCCGGCAAAATGACCGGCGATCAGCGCGATGTGGAAATGCTGTAGAGAGGGTAGCGCTCAATCCGGCCGACGCGGTTGATCGCGGCACGCACATCGGCACGCTGTTTCAGTTCGCGCCAGCGTTCGTCGGCCACCCGCTCCGCCGGCAGCGAGGGATACACGCGCATGTCCTGCAGGCTGAGCAGTGCGTCGGTGCGATCCTCTGCGGATTCCAGTTGGCTTATCAGCGCGGCTGCGGCGGCCTCCATGTCGCCTTCTTCAATCAGCAGCTCCATATGGATCTGGGGTGCGTCCTTGCGGTGGCTGACGATTTCCGCGCGCGCGGCCGCCGCTGCCGCCAGATCGTTGTTCTCGCGCGCATGCACGAAGGTCAGGTAGGCGCGCGCCGCCAGCCCGAAGGGCGACAGCCCGTCCATGCCGGCAAGCAGGGTGTCGCTCTCGCGTTCGTGGCCAGTGGCAGACAGCATGAAGGCCAGGTTCATGCGGTGCTCGGCCGCGTCCGGGCCAAGGGCACCGACCGCATCGGTCAGTCGTGCGGCCGCCACCGAGTCGTCGATGCGATCCAGCCGGCGCAGTGCCAGCGTGCGGTAGTCCAGCAGCCACGCCAGCCACGTTGCCTCCTCACCCGCAGGACGCTGGCCGGCACTGACCATCCGCGCCATGTCATCGGTGAACTGCACGATCTGCTCGTTCTCGCCCACCATCAGCTGGATGAAGCCGAACGCAGCCAGCTTGGCATTCAAGCGGCGGTCGAGCAGGCCCGACACGCGCAGGTCATCCAGCTTGCGCTGTGCCACCTGCTGCGGATCGAACCGCGGATCGCGGCGATCGACGTAGCGGTCGAAGCGCTTGTCGCTGCGCAATGCGATCACCTCCAACGGTGTATCGATGCGGGCAATCGTGGCAGCTGCCTCTGCGCTGCGGCCGTGCTCGACCTGCAATGTCGCCAGCACCAGCCAGAGGCCGGTGGGTTCAACGCCATCCCCCGTCCACTGGTTGTCGAACAGGCTCTTCAGCAGGGCCATGCGTTGAGCCGGCTGCGCACGCAGCGTGTACTGCAGGTAGCTGACGGTCTGCGTATCAACCTGCACTGGGCCATCTGCATGGGTGGCCGCTTGCAGCAGGTGTAGGGTTGCGGCGGCGGTGTTGTCCTCGGCCAGTTCCACCGATACCAGGGTGGCCAGCGTGGCCGGGTCGTTCGGCAGCGCGGTCAGTGCCTGCTGCAGGTAGCGGCGGGCAACGCCGGGGGCATCCTGCATCAACGCGGTGGCACCGGCGATCTGCGCGTTGCGCCCACGCACGGCGGGCTCGAGACGGGCGAACAACGGATCGTCCATCAGCCGTTCGAACGCGATCATGGCACCCAGCATGTTGCCGCTGCCGGCCATCATCAACGCCGACTCCCACCGTTGCTGGTAGGCGGAAAAGGGGGTATCCGCAATCTCCTGCGCTGGCGCCTCGGGATGGGGCTCGACGGCGTGTGCAGATGCTGCCGCCAGCACGGTGAGCAGCAGGGCGGCGAGAGGCAGGGTAGGTCGGGACATGACGGCATCCATCCTTGGAAAGTGCGTTGATTTGAATGCGAAGTGCGTTGATTTGAACCCGCAAAGGGCTGCCACCACAAGCACCCTCGCATTTGCAGCGGCGCGGCCTTGGCAGCCGGGAGTGCAGCGACTATCGTCTGACCCTCTTCACGGTCTGGCAGGCGAACAGGAACGATGGCACGGCGGCATTGGATGGCGGCAGGCGTAGTGGTGGCAACAGCGGTGGCGCTGGCGGCAACCTGGTGGGAGTTCCCGGCATCGGGCCCGACAGTAGCGAGCGGCCCGGCCGCCACGCCGCTGGGTTGGACCGCACAGATCGAGCTGCTGGCCGGCGACGGTCATCCGGGTGATCGCGATGGCGCCTCGGCGCAGGCACGCTTTGCCGACCCCTACGCGCTGCTGGCCAGCGCCGATGGCAGCGTCTACTTCACCGATGCCGGTGACAACAACCGCATTCGCCGCCGCCTGCCCGATGGCCGTATTGAAACGGTAGCGGGGCAGAGCGAGGGTCGTGTTGATGGGCCTGCCCTGCAGGCAAGTTTCAACACGCCTTCGGGTATTGCCGCCGATGCGCAGGGCAACCTGTATGTGGCCGACACCGGCAATCATGCGATCCGGCGCGTCAGTACCGATGGACAGGTGACGACGCTGGCCGGTGGCCAGCAAGGCTTCGCCGATGGTCCTGCCGCGCAGGCGCGCTTCGATGGGCCGATGGGCATCGCCGTGGATGTGCAGGGACAGGTCTATGTGGCTGATACCTGGAATGACCGCATCCGGGTGATCGGTACCGATGGCAACGTGCGTACGTTGGCCGGCGGCGACCGCCCGGGCTTCGCCGATGCGCTTGGCGCTGACGCTCGTTTCGATACGCCGGTGGCGCTGGCCTTCGATGCGCACGGCGCACTGCTGGTGGCCGACCTGTTCAACAACGCAGTGCGTCGCGTCGGCGCCGATGGCACGGTCAGCACCGTCGTTGGCCGCGGGGAGGTCATCAATGGCCCGCTGTCACTGGCCACCACGCATGACGGCGTGCTGTACGTGGGTGACCTGGATGGACGCATCGTGCAGGTGACCCCGCAGGGGCATCAGCTGGCACTGCTGGGCAATGACCGCCTGCCACGCCTGGCGCGCCCCAGCGGTCTGGCGGTAGAAGCCGACGGCACTCTGCTGGTGGCCGATTCTGCGGCTTATCGCCTGCATCGCCTGCGCCCGTTGCCGGTGGGTGAACTGCCCGCACCGGCGCTGGTGGGCCCGGCCTCGGATGCGGCGCTGCCGGACAGTGGCGGGCGCTGGCCACTGGCACCGCAGGATGGCTGGCACGAAGTGGTGGGCACGCTCGGCGAGGTGCGCGGCACCTTCCAGGGTGAGAGCCGCCACCACCTGCACGGCGGCTTCGATGTGCGCGGCGATGTCGGCCAGACCGTACTGGCGATCGCCGAGGGCAAGATCAGCAGCCCGATTGCCGCCTGGAGCCTCGGTGGGCAGGCTGAGGGCCTGGCCGTGGACCGGTTGAAATACATCCACATGCGCGTCGGTCGCACGCCACGCGGCGAACCGTTCGACGCGCGCTGGCAGCCGCTGTACGCCGAAGACGGCACGCTGGAGCGCATCCGCGTGCGCCGTGGTACACGCATCCACGTCGGCGACCGCCTGGGCAGCATCAACAACCAGGCGCACGTGCACCTGGCCGTGGGCAATGGCGGTTTCGAGACCAATGCGGTGGCGCTGGGGTTCAAGGGCTATGCCGACCACTTCGCGCCGCGCATCACCGATGTGGCGCTGCTGGACGACAACGACCAGCCACTGGCCGCCGGCAGCGATGGCGTGGTGATGCTGGCCCGGCAGGGACGCGGCGTGCAGATCGTGGTGGAAGCCTGGGACCAGGTGGACAACAACCTGCCGCGTCGCCGGCTGGGGCCGTACCAGGTGGGCTACCAGATCCTCGATGCCGCCGGGCAGCCGCTGCAGGGCTACGAGCAGCCGCGCTGGAACATCGTCTTCAACCGCATGCCGCCGCAGAAGCAGGCGGTGAAAGTGGCTTACGCACCCGACAGCGGCATCACCGTGCATGGCAGCGCGGTCACCCGCTTCCGTTATCTGGTGACCAACACCGTGCGCGATGGGCTGATGGAAACCGGGCGCTGGCAGCCGGCGGCGTTGCCGCCGGGCGAGTACATCGTGCGTGCCAGTGCGCGCGATTACAGCGGCAACGAAGGCGTGGGCCCGCGCGACATCAGGGTACGGCTGCTGCCATAGCCGCGGCCGGGGCGCCGCAGCGTTCGCGCTCGGCGTCCATGTCTTCCAGCGGCCGCACCTCGATGCTGCCGAAGCGGGCCCACGGGAAGCCCTGGGCGATACGCATGGCCTCATCGCGGTCACGGGCCACGATCAGGTTGAAGCCGGCCAGCAGTTCGCGGGTTTCGGCGAAGGGGCCATCGAGTACCCGGCTGTGGCCATCGCGCACGCGCAGGGTCTGCGCCGATTCGATCGGCTGCAGTTTCTGCGCGGCCAGCAACGTGCCTTCGGCCTGCAGTTTGTCGGCATGGGCGAGGCAGTCGCGCATCAACGTATTGAAGTCGTCGATGGGCAGTGTGCGCAGCAGTGACGGGTCGATGTAGATCAGAAGCAGGTACTGCTGCATGGCGGAGTCCTGGCGGGGGCGGGGGTCCATGATCGCGCAGGTTTGCGCGGGGGCATGCTGCACTGCGAAAGGCAGAGCGGGAAGCGCGCCTTCGGCGGGGATCGGCGAACGGCGGGGCCCCTCCGTGGTGGGGTTGGTCGTGAAGAGCTGCATCTCTGCGGGTTGGCCGGGCAAGTGGGCTGCGCAGGGGACGCCGTGAATACGTCCTTGTAGGCTCGGGCGCGCCATCCATGGCGCTTACGCCCCTGCGCAACCCACCCGCCCGGCCACGGACAGGTTCCTGCGGCGTCCACCACGGGAAATCACAGGAAAAGGCAAACGCGGGTCGCTTCGCTCGCAAAGCGAAGGCTGCCAGCCAACCGCTTTTGCTGTTGCTGTTGCTTCTGCCTTTTTTCTTGATCTTCCCGTGGTGGTTCGGCCACCGGAATCTGTCTGGGGCTGGGCGGGTGGGGTTGGCGGGGTATCCGCGCCATGGATGGCGCGGCTAAGCCTTATCTGATTGGAATCTGGCAACGTAGGTGTCGAGAGCCGGCGTGGGCCGCCGTGTAAGCCTGGATCTCGACGATCGCCATGGAGCTTGGCGCCCACGCCGGAATCTCCCTTGATCCACCCGAACAGTTGCTGGAGCTGACACTCGCAGTGATAAGACTGGGCAAGCGGGGGAGCTCTCGACCCTTCCAGACTATACGGAGTCCGGTGATGAACGGGATCGGGATTGATGTCAGCAAGCGCCAGC
>Ga0307412_10000192_pt1 | contig 42797 bp, 42 predicted proteins | sample DK1Cmetagenome_3_FD_203823 | JGI IMG/M metagenome (GOLD analysis project Ga0307412, IMG submission 203823) | Maize rhizosphere microbial communities from greenhouse at UC Davis, California, United States - DK15-C-1 | ecosystem: Host-associated > Plants > Roots > Rhizosphere > Soil | place: USA...
GCAGGCTGTCGATGTTGTCCATCATCTGGCTCTTTTGCTGAATCGGCGCGAGCTTGAAGAACATCTGCTGCAGCATCTCGATCATCTGCAGGTATTCCATCTTGCCCACGGCGGCCATGTCGTTTTTGGCGCGACTGCCAGGGGCGCAGGCAAACTTCAGCGCTTGCTGGACCCAGAACTCTTTGGGGGTCTGCCATTGATTGGCAACTTTCAGATGACGCATGGTGTAGGCAAGACGCTCGATGGACTGGCCATTGATAAAACGCACCTTGCCCGTAGAGCATTGGGCTTCGAGGTTGTAGACGTCGATCATCGGTTTGCCCGGCTCTTCATACACCAGGGTCACTGCGACCATGGTTGCGCCTTTGGTTTTCTGCGAAGGCACGACCGAGGTGGCATCGGCGACGTACATGATGTTTTTCTGGGGCACGCCGTTGCCGTAGATAATCCACCAGTCGCCAATCGGGTTGGACTCTTCGGCCATTGTCGGATTAGAGGCGGCCAGCAGCGCAGCCGACAAGAAGATCAACTTCTTGAACTTGAAGAAAGAGCTCATGGGCAGTTCCGTTCCTTGGGCACAAGTTGCCAGGCAACAAGGCTTGTTATTGTTCAGGCGGCGATTTTGCGAGCCTGAACAACCAAGGGCAATTAGCACGGATGGGCTAATGGCACGCAGCCATTGCGGGTCAGGTGCCCCGTGGTTTCGCCCGCGCCGTGGCTTCGGCGACCAAAGGATCGTCCGGCCAATAATGCTTCGGATAACGCCCCTTCAGATCCTTCTTCACCTCGGCATAGGTGCTGCGCCAGAAGTTGGCCAGGTCCTGCGTGACCTGCACCGGTCGCCGCGCTGGCGACAGCAGATGCAGCTTGACCACTTGCCTCCCGCCGGCAATCCGAGGCGTATCGGCCAGACCAAACAGCTCCTGCAAGCGCACCGCGAGAATCGGTGGATGGTCGCTGTAATCCAGGCGAATCGATGAACCCGACGGCACGCTCAAATGATGCGGCGCCAGTTCGTCGAGCTTCTGCGGCAGCGGCCACGGCAGCAGATTGCGCACGATGCTCGACAGGTCGAGGTTGGCGAAATGGCTCAGCCGCGAGACCTTGCCCAGATAGGGCAGCAACCAGTCTTCCAGGGTATTGAGCAGCGCTGTATCGCTGACATCCGGCCATTGGCTGTCGTCCTGAGTGCGCAGATCGAGCTGGCGCAACAGCGCCACCCGCGCTTGCCACTGGCGCAGTTCCGGCGTCCATGGCAGCAGCTCCAGACCCTTGCGTCGCACCAGATTGACCAGTGCCTGACTGCGCGCGCTTTCATCGAGACCGGTCAACGGTTCGCGGCTGAGAATCAGCTCGCCGACCTTGCGCTGGCGCTCGGCACGCAGCACGCCTTCGCGTTCATCCCAATCGAGTTGGTCAACGCTGCGCACTTGCTCGGCGAGCACCGAATCGAACAGCGCCGGATCGAAATCCGCCGCCAGATAGATGCGTTCTTCGCGCTGGCCCTGACGGCTGCCGAGGTCGGCGATGACAATCCACTCATGCTTCATCAAGCTGTCGGCCTCAGCGAACAGCGCGGCGCGACCGTTGGCCAAGCGGTATTCGGCCCCCCCGGCACGCCGTTGCTGGGCGACGCGATCCGGGTAGGCCAGCGCCAATAGCGCGCCGAGCCAGCGTGGATGCTCGGGATCGTTTACCGGTTCGCTCGGCTTGCCGCGCAGATAGCCGCGATATTGCCGAGCCAATTGCCGGGCACGTTGCACCCCGCCCTGCGCCCCACGACCGGCACGTTCTTCGCCGGAAAGCAGAACAAATCGGCTGTGCAGATCCGCGCCAGCACCGCGCAAGATATCGCGCTCGCCGAGCAGCGCCGCCACATCGCAGGCCATCGCCGCCAGCCCCAGCGCCTGACCGCGCAACAGCAAATGCGCAATGCGCGGATGCGCCGGCAGTTCAGCCATGGCCTGGCCGTGGGCCGTCAGCGTGTCGCCGTGCAAGGCGCCGAGGCGTTGCAGCAGATCCTGCGCTTGCGCATACGCGGCGGCCGGGGGCACATCCAGCCAGACCAGTTCGCCCGGGGTCACGCCCCAGCGCCCCAGCTGCAAAGCGAGGCTGGCCAGATCCGCCGAGAGAATTTCCGCGCTGCCATAGGCCGCCAGTTGTTCGTGCTGATCCTGTGACCACAAGCGATAACACACGCCCGGCTCCAATCGCCCGGCGCGGCCGGCACGCTGGGTGGCGCTGGCCTTGGAGATGCGTTGAGTGTCGAGGCGGGTCATGCCGCTGCCCGGGTCGAAACGCGGCACCCGCGCCAGCCCGGCATCGATGACCACGCGCACGCCGTTGATGGTCAGGCTGGTCTCGGCGATGTTGGTTGCCAGCACCACTTTGCGCTGACCGGGCGGCGCCGGATCGATTGCCGCGCGTTGCGCATTGAGGTCGAGTTCACCGTGCAACGGGCACAGCAAAACGTCTTTGCGCTCGCCGATTGCGTCGGCCAATTGCTGATGCACGCGACGGATCTCCGCCTGTCCCGGCAAGAACACCAACAGGCTGCCGGTCTCGTCGTGCAGCGCTTCGAGCACGGTTTGGGTAACGCGCTGGTCGATGTATTCCCCTGGTTGGAACGGCCGGCCCCAGCGCATCGTCACCGGGTACATGCGGCCTTCGCTGCGCAGGATCGGCGCGTCATCGAGCAACCCCGCCAGGCGCTCGCCTTCGAGGGTCGCCGACATCAGCAGAATCTTCAGCGGCTGTTCAGCGCGAAACAGCTCGCGACCGTTCAGACTGAGGGCCAGCGCCAGATCGGCGTCGAGACTGCGTTCTCCGATTTTCCCATCTACACTATCTTGTCAGATGGCTCAGGATGACGGTGTAGCGCGCATATCAGCTACCCCGAACGGGAGAAACTGAATTGACAATCATCAAAAATTGCTCATTTTCGCGTTTTTATCCTTTCGAGGCTCTCGACGCTAACGTCCGAGAGCTGATGGAAGGATGCTTCAACCTAGATCTCGCTAGCTCCATCAACCGTCCGATGCTGAAGGCATTCAATGCCTACTGCCATCTGATTGATGTGAAGATCAGCTATTTCACGTTATCGACCCCTGAATTTGTAGAAGTCGCAATGGGCTTTATTGGCGCCCTTCATAATGATTGCCTGTTGTACTACAACACTGCGGGTAGAGTACGAATGGCCGGGGCCTTCGTTGATATGATAAACGCGGTGAGTGAGAAAATCCCAATACTGCCTAGCTTTGACAAAATAAAAACAAGAACAAAAGACTGTTATCCCATATGGGAACGTCTAAAAGTACGAATCAAAGAAAAAAGCATTCATTACTGGAACGGTTGGCATGTAGAGTCCACCAAAGGACAGAAACTATACACAGCGATACCTCTCATATGGCATTCACATGGTGAAGAATTCGCAGAAAAAATATTCAATACATACAAGCCTCATATTGAAAAATACGCACGCCCTGACATCACAGTATTTAACTCATTTCTTACATTTTTAAGCAAAAAAAAATCCGACTGGCCCTCCTCTACCTTTCAAAATCCGATCAAAATAAAACAGTGTTTCCTTGATTTTATGATCGATTATTTTCTCAGCGCATCCCAAAAAGGGCTGGACATAGCTACACAAACTCGCCTATATGCGAAATTTATATTTACTATGGATCAAGCATTCATACAAAGTGGAATTTGGGCGAAACCATTTGGAGGTATTCCCGCACCTTCAACGCCAGCCAGCATCGGTATTGAAACACACGTACAAAAATGTGAATCAGGAGATTATATAAAAACAAAGCTAATCACTCACATACCATTAGAAATAACAGATTCAGAAGTAATAAAATTAATTTTTAAACAAATGAAAATTGATGTTGACCTAGTAATAAAATTTTCAAAAAAACAATCCTACTCAACAAGAAAAGCGCAACTGCAGAGAGATCAATTAGCCGAAAGCGGAACAGCAATTTCCGACGTCGCTGCGGCCAGAAAACTCACAACATTAAGAGAGCACGATGTCTGTGCCACGTTGAACCAATTAGGGCTGAAACACATTAGAGAAAGACTAACCGACCGCGGGTCTTCGCTTAGAATTAAAAGAAGTGATATCGCCCCACAATTGGCCCTTCCTGGGCGTAACGACCTTCTTCCATTTAAACTACTTCTTATCCACTCCGACCCACGTATAACTGATTCTTTTCTTGAGGACTTTCAGCTATACAACAAAAACTATAAATTATCCGGCTTTCTGATGGGTGAAAACGGGCATTATCAACTCATCGGTTACAAAGATCGTAGAGGCGGGGATCTTAGTGAACAAAAAATCGATCTATCACCAAGGCAGGCAGTTCTAATTCGTCAAATAATTGCGATAACTGCGCCCCTACGAGATGAGTTAAGGGCAGCTAATGACGACAAATGGCGATTCCTATTCCTACATAGTGCAAGAGCGTTGTCCTATCCTGCCGTTAACAACGTGGCAAGATGGGATAGAATTTCGCCACCAAATAAAGAAAAGTTAATTGACCAACTTTCGCAACACACTTCTAGAACTAGAGAGAAGATTACCGAGTTAATCAGTGCAGTGTCACTCACTTCATTCAGGGCAACCTGCGGAGTGCAAATTTACTTGAAAACCCAAAGTGAGCGAGAAATGGCGAAAGCATTGGGGCATTCGACATATAATCCCGGATTGCTCAGCAGGTATTTACCAGAACCAATTTTAGCTTTTTTTCAAAGCCGATGGGTTCGAATATTCCAACGTGGAATTATCTGTAGGGCGATGAAAGATAGCCCAATGCTACTTAAAGCTGCCAACTTTACATCCATGGACGAATTGCATGAATTCCTGAGCAACCATGCGCTTGGTGACATCCCTAAGCACCTAGGTTCTTCTGACAATACAACCGACCACAAAGCTCCGCAGGAGGAATTTACGTCGACGAAGGATAGTGTTCTCATCTCGGTTGACATTGGTACTCTAACAGCTCTGATATCGCTCAGAATTGCGGTACAAAATTCTAAACATCCTGACGAATTAAATGGGCTTTCATTATATTGGTCTGAATTCACTTGTGTTTTAGTTAAAGAAATAGAGCGAGGATGGGACACTGATTTAAAAAGCTATTTATCAACAGCGCAACTCCATGCCGACGAAACTCGAATGGAGAAACTTATCCATGAATCTGCCTCCTGACATTTCTTTTTTGAATGCCTATTTGGCACACCCGAAAGACGCTTTTAGAAAGGCAAGATGGCTGCTTTCTAATTTCGACGAATCTGTATGGCTGTATAGCCTCGATTTTAAAAAACCCAAAAAAATCGACTGGACCATAAAACTTTCAGATGGCACTCTACTAACTTCTGCATCCAACAAAAGCCTATTAGAAGGTTTGAAATATTTTTTAATCGTGTCGACGCGAAATCATGCTGATTACAGTAGCGAAACGAATGCGATGCAAGGCCAACAACGCAAACGCTTCGCTATCGCCTGTCAGTTAATTGACCTCCTGCTCTTAAACTCCGACCGATATCAACTCGCAAAGTATGGGCTTGGCGGACTAACGCTTGGCAACCTCAAAGAAATGTTGGACACTGTAGCTTCTGATACTGTTGTGTCCGAGTCGATATATAATTGGCCTACAAAATTACGCTCATTTTGCTTAGACTTGCTTAATCGAACCGACCCGAGGCTAGTTGACTCTATATTGGTATCAAACCCAGCGATCGCAACTATTTCCTATGACGATGAGGAAGACGACGAAAACGGGCTTTGTATATCTCCGATTATTGCCCCTAGGATTAGGGCGGCGCTTTATGCAAATAAGTTATACATTAGAAATCAAAATCATGGTTGGGCGCCTGACTCCATCGCCATTTCAAAGATAGTGTATTCGGAGTGCTTATGGGGAAGAACGCGGGCAAAACCAGCATTCAGCATATTATGCTACCGAGACGAGTATAGCCCCTTCGATCGTGAGTATGACGGAGTTCGAGTAACAACTGGCCAAAGAGGCCGTGTACCACGCCATATGTATACCGATTTTCGCACGACCCTTTACAACTTAGGTGTATTACATGAAATTGGATTGCCCGCACCTGCTATTGAGGATCTTTTAGCGGTTGAAAAATACGACGTAGAATTAGCGTCTCAGGGTAAGCACAGAACGCTTCCTTCACCGATGATTTTCAAGTGTCTCAGACAAGCAATTGAATTTCATTTAAGCAGTGGGTCCGAAATTGTCAATGGATTCTGCCGGCTTGTCTTGCACTGCAAGAAACACAGCATTTCTGCCGCGAACCTGCAAGAAAAAGAACTTGTAAAAATTGTAGGGCAAAAGCTGTACAACTTAGGAGTTCGCGAATACGGATTGTCCGCTCATGTCGTCGCTGGAAAACGGAGACGAAGCAAAGGTGAGAAAGCACGCTATTACAACCGGTTACGAACCAATAGAGGACTTACAGAGCTACTTCGAATTTATATCGGCTCAGTCCAGTTCGCTGCAGGGATAATGATGGCACGAAGAGTTACGGAACTCTGCAACCTCATGACGGATACTTGCTTGGATGATACTGAACAATGGCTTATATTTTCTAACGCAAAAAGCACACGCAACCTATTTGGAATTCGTCGAAAAATAGCCAGGCCAATAGAACCTATAACCGTAGACATGATTAAGAATCTCATCCGAATGCAGAAAATACTCGTACGGATAGGATTCTTAGACAAAACCATGACTCTGTTCGCATCACCTCACCTTAAAGGTTTACCAGAGTTCGTTGAGTCAGACAAAGCAACGTATAACCGTAACCTTAATTTTTTCTGTGACTATTTTGAAACCCCGGTTAACGATTTAAACCAACGCTACTACGTCCGACAACACCAACTTAGACGTTTTTTCGCTATGCTATTTTTCTACTGCGGCAGTTTCGGAACTTTAGACACTCTGCAATGGATGCTTGGGCATAATGACCCCTCTCATGTTTGGCATTATATTACAGAATCTACCGACGGCGCTGTCCTTCAGGGTGCTAAAGCTCACTACGTGGCCGAAATGATACATCAAGGCGGGGCTGAAGACTTCCACGATTTGTCCGAGTTACTTAAATCGAGATATGGTAGTTCTGATTTTTGCTTAATCGACACAAATGATTTAGAAGACAGAATTCAAGAGCTTATAACTGAGGGAATTGTAGAGATTGAACCTGAGTTTTTTACAGACGAGACCGGAAAGCACTTCCATGTAGTTGCCAAACTCAAAGTATCGAGAGCTTAAACATGTCTACTTCACGATACGACGAGATCCGATCAACCGTAGTTGAGTTACGATCTCTATTACTAGATTTTATAAAGCAACCTCAACTAGCCAACAACCATGAAAAACTAATAATAGCGATCAAAAGCCAGGGAGCCTTAGCCGCACTAGAACTATCTATTGATAAAAAAGACGGTGGCATCATACATAAGCCACCAATGAGCCTTAACACACTAAAATCATACGCAGATACAACTATAAGCGGGGGATTCAAAGAGCTTGATCACTTAAGAAAGAAAGCTCTTGATTCAATTAGCACACTCCAAAGCAAAAACTTTCGTGCAACCAAACGCACAAAATCAGGACTAAATATACGCCTTAATGAATTGGAAGCAGAATTAGAAGTTCAGCGACAAATCAATTACATACTATTACAAGCCATCTCGACAGCCATGAATGGGTTTCAAACTATAAGAGATGCGCCGGACTCAGCCATTCGTGAGAAAAGAACTGAGGATTCTCTCAAGACCCTCCGAGCCATTATAAGTATGACGCCATCCCTTATTCAAGACATGGAGACATTTGAAAAAAAAGAACCAATTGGCCTTTCTCCTGTGACCAACATCAACTTGTATAGAAAGGAGGAACCTAATCGTGAGTAACATCTCCCAGAGAGCCCTTTTCAGCACATTGGGAAACTTCGAAGTATTCAACTACTTCTCCGTCGACAAGCTCACTACTCGCGACGCAAGCAAAATACCTTTTATGATCTGGCCTAATGGAGCGCCGTGTTTAATAGCCAATCTATATATGCTTTCACTTCTTGATCGTAAAGGTCGCAGCGGGCGAAACGGTCTATCACGAAGGGGCTCAAAGGGTGGAACTCTTGGTGTTTACGCATCACAAATTTCGCAACTAATTAGATTTTGTTATGACAACAATATTTCTCCATTCGCCCTCAACGATTCTCTTTTTTGTTGTTTCATAGAAAAACTTCGAAAAGAAAAGAGTAAATTTAATCCGTCTCAACTTAAGAAGACAGAAACGTCCCTATTGGCTACGGGAAAAATCTGTCTTGATTTTTTAAGTTTTGTAGGCAGGGTTCATGGGGATAATAATTTCGTATCATCAGAAGGTGTGATTCGTGCGGTGGAACTGACATACACAATAACAACAAGATCTGGAAGAAAAATAAACAGAAGCTATCTACATCATCATTCTCTAGGGCAAGAAGTTCGTATCCATCGACGAAACCCTATCACATCAAATCAAATTCAAAAACTTAAAGAGGCCGCGTATACGATTGAGTCATCCAGCTTTATTAAGCATCGCAGACGCTGCATGCTTGACTTGCTGGAATACACGGGGGCACGCAGAGGGGAAGTTGCCAATATAACTGTAGACGACATACTTGCCGCCTATGACATGGAGCATCCCTCACTCCGAATGGAAACATTTAAACAAGGCCATGACGCCGTACGCTATATCCCTGTTACTAAAATGCTTTTGCACGACATCAAAACTTTTGTTGAGACTTCACGCCGTAAAAACATGAAGTCAACCTCCGGCTTTAGATCGGGACCAGATCACCGCTTCTTGTTTACATCAGAGCGTACGGGAAAAAAACTAAGTAGCGAGACCATCACCAATGAGATATCGAAACTCCGAATCCATGCAAATATCAATGAGCAAGTGTGCGCGCATATGTTTCGTCACGCATTTATTACTAACCTGTTTGCATTACTCATCAGGCGCCACCACATGGCAAACGAAGATGACTTTCGCCGCGCCTTACTCGATAGTCACACATTCATGGCAGAAGTTATGCAGTGGACTGGACATTTGGATGAGCGATCTCTAGAGACTTATATAAATCTGGCCTTCGCTTCAGTTGCAAATTACGCAGAAACAATCAGCTCAGTTCATATGATTAGAGCAATACAAACATTTGATAACAAGCATGAAGAACTCATGTATCAACTTGAAACCGGCCTGCCAATTTCAGATTATAAGAAACATGTAGCAACACTAATAGAACTAAGAAATAAAGATTTCGAGATTGCGCGGAATCGTGAAGCCATTGTCGCAGCCTGACTCAACTGGAGCTTTGGTAGCAGCGACTCAAGGCAGTCCGTCAGTGGTGATGTGGGGAAGTTGTCACTAGGTGTGACTTGCATCTTAACCTTCATACCATGTCAGTCTTTCGCAGAATTACCGCATGCAGTTGCTGGCCGTTTTCTAACTTCTAGTATTAGTGTGTCGCATTTAGCAGTGCAAAAATTACGCCTACAAATGGTGGAACGCGCTTAGCTTTTTGGCTCATCGTTCATACCTGATGAAAGCCCTCCTACACCGCTCGAAGCATCACTAACGCCGCATGACGCTTGAGCGACCGAACTTCTACTTTTTTCTCAGCATTAGCTGAATCATAGCGAACAGGCGGTGGAACAGGTAGTCGACCTGATCCATATCGATCACCGCCACTTGGCCGATCTCCGAATGCCGAATCAGGTGACTGTTTCCAATAGAGTTCAGTTCTGTCGCTTCTGTATCCATTCTCTCCCGCAGCGACGGCACGGAAGTCACCGCGTCGAGGATGATCTTGACGGAGCGCTTCTTGTCGCTCGGGTCAGCCAGTGATTTGAGGCGCTCCCATGCGTCCCACAACCGCTCCAGCGCTTCGCGACGCACCAGCGCGAAGATCAGCTCGACCGTAATACTTCGATTCGGATCCGTGATGAACTGCCCCTCGTAAAGTACGACGAGGCCGAGCTGGTTGAGCAGGCGCGGCGATCCGAGCGCCAGATTGAGAAAGGTTTCATAGGTGAGGAACCCCAGGTCATAGCGGCCACCCAACACGGGACCGATGCCATCCGTTGATCACCGCTGCACCGAACAACGCGCAGTCCCGCGGGTCCGTACAATTGCCGAAGCTATCCGAGAGGCTCAAGGTCGCTCCAGTAGTGCCATGCGTGATTTGAAACGACAAGACTTGATTGTGGAACGCAAAAAGTCCGCAGTGTACTGTCAGGAGATCGAAGAGCTGCAGACCAAGCTCGCCAGTCTTGCTTCCATCAACGATGTACTGATAAACGAGAATTGTGTGCTCAAAGCTAGGATGAACGACAGCAAAGTGGTCGAACTGGCCTCAAGGAAACCGCACGGGTAAGTAGATTCCGTTTTTCTGCTCAGCTCCCCCTGCCCCCACCGATTTGTTGTGTGGACTGCTCGATCTGGATTACGGCGATAACCAGCAGCGCCAATCCGGCGTTGCATGAGTAAATTCTTGGTGTTGTTCATCGCGGTTGTCGCACCTACGTGAATAAACCGGACATCGCTCGCTGAGCACTTAGATAATTAGTAGGCCGGCAGCCATGTCGAGCCGGGGGCCGCGTGAATCTGAGCACCGCGTCTATAGTCTCGACTACTCAAAACGCAACCTATCAGCATGTTCAATGAGCAATTCCTCAATCAAGTGAGTGCCCAGGTAGGTCGAAAGCAGCACAATTGGAGGAGTGCCCGCAAAACGCAGTTTTGGTTTGCATAGCCAAAACCGTGCTTTTTCTTTGCTCCCAAACACCGCTTGGGCCATGGCTGCTACATGAGCGAGTCGAAACAATCGATCACTCTGACCCAAAGTCAAGCGCTGTCCGCGCGCTAATCGGCGATGGAGAGTGCTCATCGAAATAACCTGGCTGAGCGCGTCAGTGCTGAAGAGGCTCTGCTCGCACCAAGCCTTTATCCTCGTAGGCTCGAAGCCCGCCGCGATAATTTCGTGAATTCTTTGTTCATCAGCGTCGGCTGGAATGTGTAATGACGCTTCCAGCCGTATCCGATAAACGTGGTAAACCGGTCCGCTCACTCTTCCTGCGAGCATGGATTTCTGCCACCTGCCAGCAGGCCCACAGGTTCAAATTCTCTACCCAGCGACAAAGCGACATCAAGGAATCGTGAAGCCCGCGCCGTGCGCCGATCGACTCCACAGCGAGCCTGTGCAATGAGAGACGCAGTATTCTGCCACTTGAGTGTTTTGACTTTGCGTTTGCCCTTCATAACGATTCCCGTAGTGGGTTAGTTTTTACCCACTGGTGGTGGGTCACCATTCATGGAAGAAACAAAAATTGTCCCCCGCCCATTCACTACTTTTTGCAGTCACCTCCTTCAACTCCACACGATGAGGCGCGGTAATCCTATACAGGCTTCAGACGGGCGCTCGGACGGGTCAGCAAAAGCTCAGTAACGAAATCAGTGTGGGGCCAATAACACGCTGCTCCCTACTGGTCATGGTTAGCGAAGTCACGGCAAGGCCGCATAAAGGAACAACTCGCTCTCATTTAGCACACGATCGGATACTTGGGGAGTACGAGCATGGAGACCATGTTCCGAGTACCAGACATGGCGAGTTTTTTTTCTGCGAAGATCGAGTTCTCCGAGCTTGTAGGTACCTGTCGCTGTTTTGTAAACCACTGCTGATTCGTCAGCTTCGGCCCCCCTGAAACAGACAACATGGATCACGTCCTCTAAGCTCCAAAATCCCCGACCGTCCACACTCGGCGGGCAAAGCATCTGTACGCTTTCAATGAGAACATCCTGTGCGAAATTCAAATAGTTCTGGAGCTCGTAGGCGCAACGGACAATCGCCGCACGGTCTCGTTTGCCCGTTTTAATTGAGGTGATAGTTATCAGAAAGCAGAAGCCTTCAACCTCACAGTGCGACCTTGCATGAACTGCGCGGCTCTTGGGGTCAAGCACGTAAATCACTAGTTGCTCCGTTGCGAATGAGCTGAATCCTCCCAAGGTAGCTTGGGTTTGGACAGTTGCCAGCGTGAGACTTGGTTCCGCAGTCTCCGTTTGGCATGCGGTACCTGTGTATGTGTGTGTGTGTGGAGGAACGCTAGGAAGAAAAGGAATCGAAACCCCACATATACATGTTATAGCCCCGCGATGCGGGGTGTCAAAGCATGGCCTTATTGCTCTTTTACGGCTGCGCGGAAGAGCAATGGAATATCTGGAAGCTCTTGGGCAAACTCTGAGAGAAATTAGAGTAGACGCCGGACTTAAACGGGAGGACTGTTCGAGGGCGCTGAGTCGCGAGTATCTCGCCAGCGTAGAGCGAGGCCGTCAAAGCATTTCGATCGCAAAGTTTCGGTCCCTTTGCGACTGCTTAGGCGTTACGCCGAGCATCGTGCTTTTTACGGTAGAGGCCCGCTTGGCATCCTTGAGTTTAGGGGACTATCAGGCTAAACAACGCAGCGAGCTCGATGAATACCTCAAAGCAGGGAGGCTACGCAGCGAATTCAGTGCCAGCGCGATTCAAGGCGTACGAGGGAAACGTGCTGAGAACAATCGCAATGCCATTCAAAAACTCCAATCCGAAGGGCTCAGCAAAATAGAGGTATCTCGTAAGCTCGGGTTTGGAACAACAACAGTGGACCGACATTGGCGCAAAACGAACTAATCGCCCCTAGTTTCGTAGATACATCCAAGCCTTAGAATGAGGCCCATTAGGAGGTGTCACGAGCAACCAGCATCATCTCGAAGAATTCAAAATCCAGGCGGTCAACCAAGTGACCGAAAAAAATTTTCCCGACGATCCGTGAAGAACCCATTTTTAGCCACTTACCTCGTCCGCTTGTTGCGTTTGGGTGAGCACGAAGGGCGCACATATAGTTTTTAGAACTTCGAAACTTTTTATGAAGAAGTATTCGGACTACCGAGGGATCCGCTTTATCTCTTGGTCACTTACAACACTCGACTGGTCTAGTGCGCCCCCGGCGATCTGAATGGCAGAATAGTTCGGCAGCCAGGTAGAAGGAACGCGAATCGAATGCCCATATCCTGTGGAGTTATCTGATGGCAGCAAGAGCCCGAACGCCAGTTTCAGTTCACTCGATTACGCCCACTGCGCTTGGCTCGATAGAGCGCATCATCGGCACGAGTCAGAAGATTTTCCACATTGTCACCAGCCTTGGCGAGGGCGACACCAAAGGACGCAGTTACAGTGTCGAGCACCTCATCCGTGCCACGAGCCTTGATCCGCAGGGACTGAATTTTTAGGCGGAGCTGCTCAGCGAAAGTATGAGCACTGGTGAGATCAAAACACTCCTGCAGGACTATACAGAACTCTTCACCACCATAGCGTGCCGCTAGGGCCTGAGGCGGGAGTGAGCTCCGTAACACCTGACCAACATGCTCAAGTACGCGGTCGCCTAAAGGGTGACCGTACTGGTCATTGAATTGCTTGAAATGATCGATATCCAGCATAATCAACGCCACCCCATGAGAAACGTTACTCAGCGCCCGCTCTAGTAAGCGAGTGAAGGTGGCTCGGTTCAGCACCTTAGTCAAACCATCCAGCGTCGCGGCCAGTTGGGCGAGCTCGAGCTTGTTCCTCAGACTTTTAATCTCATTTTGCGCAGAGTGCAGTTGGGAGAGGAAAAGCTCTTGCCGATCTTGCATGTGCTGCGTGCTCTGCTGCAGCTCGCTTAATATTGCGGGCAACCTCTCATTGACCGGCTCCTCAAGCATTTCCATGCACTGCCCAAGACTCGCCTGAAAGTTGAGATTGCCCTCCATATTGTGCGAGACATCACGCTCCATGTCGTCAACCAGATCGATTGCTTGCTGCTGTCCAGCGCGGGCGTCCTCCAATTCGTCACGAATGATGTAGTCGCGAAAAAGCTTCGAAGCGGATTCAGGAGGGAAACAGTCGAAATCTTTAACAACCCTATCCAATTGACGATTAAGCTCCGGTTCCTGACCTTTGCTGTAGGTGTACCAGAGAGCATAGTGCACGGGATTCGGTGGAATGTTGTGACGCACCATGAGTGGTATGGCCTGCTTCAGCAGAGCCGCCGCCTCGCGGGAGTCCTCTGGATACAGCGCTAGGGCAGTCGCACGCGTCTCTGATTGGCTCATAACGTTACTGTGGTTGGTTTTTATTGGCATATATGAAGTCGGGCAGCATATGCTTACTTACACCAAGCAGCCACACATAATTTATGCCTAATCCCTGCTGGACTAGCAATAAACCGCGTTCGACTACAGCAATTTTCTGGTGAAGTAGCCCCCGCCATCCTAGTTTGGTGAGTTCAGTTGCGTAGGATCTACCTAATTGAAATGGGTGGCTGATAGTTGATAGCTTTTTTTCGAGCGTCCGCCTAAACAGGTGTCCGATTACATTAGACAACTACAAACACCATAGGACAGAGGAGGAAGCTGAACCTCAGTTGCATCCCACTCTATTCACTTTACCTAATTGATATGCCTGCCTATGCGCTCAAGCCGATCCAACCGTGGATGCCCACGTAAAGGCCGACACCGATGATCAGCGCGCTGGATAGGTAAGGCGCTCGACGGGCAACAGCAGCCATCCAAGGCCAGCGGTTGGAGGCCTGCTTGGCGCCAATAGCCGCCGCTGCGCCGACAGTCACCAGTGTGAGTGCCAGACCAATGCTAAAACACAGGACTAGCACGCCACCCAAGGCGACCTCTTTGACCTGAAGACATAGCAAGAGAACGGTGATGGCAGCCGGACAAGGAATCAAACCACCAGTCAAACCGAACATGACGATTTGGCCGGTGGTGACTTCGCGGTTAGTGAAGCGTTTACGGATATCGTTGGCATGGGCACGTTCATGTGCGTCCTGATACCCATCAATCGACAGTTCCAACCCTTCCAGTTCGGAATGCGCGTGGCCGTGATCATGCTCCTGGTAGTCCAAGTCATAATCATGGGAGTGCCCCGCGTGCCCAAGACTCAAGCGAGCACTGAACTCATGAGGCTCGGGGATATCGACTGCCGACTCCAGGAAGCCCTCGCGCTCGACGAAGGTGAACGACAGGGTGCTGCCGTCAGGACGAGTAGTCATCAGACGAACATCTGAGGCTGCCCAAGCGTGCCCGGTCAATGTCTTCAGGCGCCAGTGCGGTGGCGCGCCGTCTTCGAAGATCGACAGCTCAACACGACCATGGCCAGTATCGATTCCGTGGGTCTCATCATGATGGCCGTGCTCATGCTCGCCATGGTGGTGATCATCACCTTGCTCGAACTTGAACATCTGCTCGCCGCGCCAAGTACGCCACAGCATCCACAGCGCAATTACGATGATCAGGGCGGAGGATGCTAGCTGGAAGTATGGCTCAGTGGTTTGAGCGTCCAGGCCTTTGCCCAGATACATGCCGCCGATGGCGACCAGCCACACTACGGCGGTGTGCGATAGCGTTGCAGCCAGCCCCAACAATACGGCCTGTTTTACCGAGCCACGGATGGCCACGATGAAAGCCGCCATCATGGTTTTTGAGTGGCCAGGTTCTAGGCCATGCAAGGCCCCGAGCAAAATGGCGCTCGGGAAGTACAGCCAGGCGTGCGAACCACCCTGTTGCAAGAGTTCAGCGAAGTTGGGCATATCAGACCTAGAGGTACTTGGTGATTTGTTTGAAAGCTTCCAGCGGTGCACGCTCGCCATTGCCCAGCGCCGAAACGGTGTCCTCAAGGCAGTGGTCAATGTGATCTTGGATGAGCGTTCGTTTTGCCTGACATATGGCTTTCTCAACTGCATGCAACTGCTGAGCAATGTCCACGCACTCACGACCCTCTTCGATCATGGTGATGATCCCGCGTAAATGGCCGTCCGCTCGTTTGAGGCGCTTGATGATCGCCTCATGACTTTGGTGGGTGTGGGGATGGCTGTGTTCGTGTTCGTGCTCACTCATGACTTGAGCCTCAGGCCTCAATGAATTACGCTGGCATCGTATCCCCCCCAGGGGGATGTGGTCAAACGAATCAAAGCCCTACAAAACGAGTTGAAACCCGAGCACTATGTTCAGCAGAACACTGACAATGACGGTGGTAATCGCACTTGCTCTCGCCATGTTTGTGGCTTGGGCCGGGCACACCTATACGTTGTCGGTGACATCGAAACAGCCAGCCTGGGAGATTGCGCAAGACGCACATCACTCCCATGAGCAGCAGGCAGAGATGTCGAGCGCGAGCTACTCGGATCATTACCACTCGCCGTTGACCCCTGATCATCAGCACGAAACGCCACAGCTCACGTCCGCGTTGAGTTTGGCTGCACAGCCAAAGCTATCCATACGAGTTGATGCGCGCAGATATTCCGTCCCTCGTCCGCCGATTTTCTTGATCGAGCGTCCGCCCCGTCCTTCGTTCGCATCCTGACCATGGCCGCACTGCGGCCTTTGATCCCTGCAACGTAGGATTGATCTATGCATTCGCACTCAATGAGTGGCGTTGTCGCATTCACTGCGCCATCGCACCGCCCGCTACTGCTGTTGTTTTTACTTGTCGCTGCACTTTTCCTCGGGATGCCCGAGGCGATGGCTCATGCCGTCGCGGAAGGTGACAAGGGCTTCATCCAGGAGAGTTCCGGCGTCATGTTGCTGCCATTCATCTACATGGGCGCCAAGCACATGATGACGGGCTACGACCACCTGCTTTTTCTGTTTGGGGTGATCTTCTTCCTCTACCGTCTGAAGGACGTGGGGCTCTACGTCACGCTATTCGCTGTAGGCCACTCGGTCACGCTGCTGTTTGGCGTGCTGACCGAGATCAGCATCAGCTCCTACATCATCGACGCCATCATTGGTTTCTCTGTGGTGTACAAGGCGCTCGATAACTTGGGTGCATTCCAGCGCTGGTTCGGCTTCCAACCCAACACCAAGGTGGCCACGCTGATCTTCGGCCTGCTCCACGGTTTCGGCTTGGCGACGAAGATTCAGGAGTACGAGATCTCTCCTGATGGACTGATTCCGAACCTGATCGCCTTCAACATTGGCGTTGAGATCGGCCAATTGCTGGCCCTCAGCGCGATTCTCATTCTGATGGGGTATTGGCGGCGTACAGGTGGTTTCTGGCGCCACGCCTACACCGCCAACGTCGCCATGATGAGTGCCGGCTTCCTCCTGATGGGTTACCAGATCACCGGCCTGTTTGTCTCCGCGTAAGGAATTCTGACTATGTTCAATACTCCGCTTCCATCTGTTAATGAATTGCCCAGCACTCGCAAACTGGTACGTTCGACTGTCATAGCAATGCTGGTTGCTGCCGGTCTTCTGGTAACGGTCGTAATGCCTTCGGAATACGCCATTGATCCGACAGGTGTGGGCCGAGCACTGGGGCTGACCCAGATGGGCGAATTGAAGATCATCCTTGCCCAGGAGGCTTTAGCGGATGCAGCTGCGCCGCAAGCATCTGCTCCTGCTCCTGCTCCTGCTCCTGCTCCTGCTCCGCAGGTTGCGCAAGTTCAACCTGTTGCGAAACCTGCTCCTCAATCTGAAGCAACATCAGCTCCTGCTTTGAAAACGAATCAAATCACCGTCACGCTGAAGCCTGGTGAAGGGAAAGAAATCAAGCTGGAAGTGCTGAAGGGCAAGACTGTCAGCTATGCATGGACAGCGCTTGGTGGGCCAGTGAACTACGAGACCCATGGTGAGCCCTACAATGCTAAAAAGGGCTATTTCCACAGTTATGGCAAGGGCAAACAAGTCAAAGATAACCAGGGGGAATTTACTGCGATTTTTGACGGTACTCATGGCTGGTTCTGGCGTAACCGCAGCAACAGTGACGTGACCATCTCACTCAAAGCGACCGGCGATTACTTGAGCGTCAAGCAGTAATCCGAGACGGCGATGGCTGTGCTGCAGTCGAGAGGCAGCGTTCAATCACGGAAAATCTCTTTCATCCATTTCTTTAAAGGGTATCCCCATGAAAACCCAAACAACACTGTTCCGTTCGATGCTCCTGATCTGCTTCCTTGGCCTGATGACGGCATGCGATGGTGGTAAAAAAGTTACTACCACCGAAAGCGCTGAACACGGCCACTCACACGAGTAACACCCGGCACAAACAAAGCTACATTTGCGAAGCTCTTGAAGGGCTGGCATTTGGATCGGCGTGGCCGGCACTTCTCGGACTGTCCTATCTGGGGATTCAAGCCGGCCAAGTTGGGCCAAAGGGACTACTCGTCGCCGGATGTTAGGCACTGATACTTACGAAGGCTTCGATATCTATCGTAGCCATGCAACCGATACCGAGCGCTATGCTGTCATGGCGCAAACCCAACCTTGGCCTCCACCTATTGGTAGGCTTCGGACTGGCAGAAACTGCCGGCGCGGCATATCGATCTGACGGACGAGACGAATGAGCCCCTGATGTTCCAGTGAGCAGATGATCTGACCTGAGGAATTATTGATTCTTCAGCAACAGTAAGAGAAGAGCTGTTGAAGCAATCAATGCCCCCACCACGAAGGTGCTGTCTGATCCGATGCTTTGCCATAGCCAGCCCGCAAGAACACTGGCGATCAGCATGCATGCACCACTGACCAAATTGAAAATACCGAAGGCGGTGCCCTTAAGTTTTCCAGGCGCTTTATCGGCTACAAGCGAGGCAAGAATGCCTTGGCTGAATCCCATATGAAGCCCCCACAATGCAACGCCCAGCATCATCGTAATGGCAGAGCTGGACTGAGCAAGCACCAGATCCGCTAGGATGAGTAACCCCATCCCCACAACGAGCAGTTTCGTACGGCTGATACGATCAGATAGCCAACCGGCGGGGTAAGCAGACAAGGTATAGAAAAGTGCCATGACCACCATCACCAGAGGAATCCAGGTGGCCGAAAAGCCTAACTGCTGGGCCCGTAATACCAGAAACGCTTCACTGAACCGGGCTAGCGTAAATACTCCACCAATGACAACAACCCACCAATATCCAGACGAGAAGTCGAGCAAGGCTCTCCAGTGAATCGGAGAGCGAAATTTGTGTTCGCTGGGGGCGTGTACGGGCTCTTTTACTCCCGTGACAATTAGAGTCACCGCTATCGCTGCAGGAATCACTGCAACCCACAGTACAAGCTGTATATCTGCGAGCCACAACATCAGCAATATGGCCAGAGCGGGGCCAAGAACGGCTCCTACGGTATCCATCGATTGTCTTAACCCAAAGCAGGCGCCCCGGATCTCTGGTGGCGAAACATCTGCGACCAGTGCATCACGCGGCGCGCCACGAATCCCCTTACCGATACGATCCAGAAAGCGAGCAGTGAATACCACCTCGACTGTATGAGCCAAAGGGAAAAGCGGCTTGGTCAGGGCGGCCAAACCATATCCAAGTAGCATTAGTCCTTTGCGTCGCCCTATAAAGTCGCTGATGGGGTTTGGGGAGCAATGGAACCAAAAACCAACATAAGCCCTACCACCTCCGCTCAGAGCCCTCTTCCCAGGCATCTGCCTCGATAAAGCAATTACGCATCTCGGCCTCTTGGCTGATCTCGGTCAGCAGATCATGTACCGTCTTATCCAGTGCCTCATCGTTGCGATAGGGAATGCTCAGCGCGTAGTTGCCCGACTCAAGCAGCTTCATGCCGTAAGGTTCCAGGCAGTAACGCTCGATATTCTCCAGTGCCCGTTTTTTACCACGCACGAACTTGCTGTTGTTCTCGACGGCCAGGCGCAATATGACCGTCGCGATCCGTTCGGCATTGTCCACTGCCGGTGGGACCGTGATGTTGAGATGCTGGGTGATTTTTGCGGGTACGCCGATCGTTATGCCGCGATGCCGGAGGTAGCGGTAAAGCGTGCTTTTGGAAATGTGCAGTTTCTTGCCAATGGCGCTCACACTTAACCGACCCTCTCGGTACAGCGTTTCTGCGGCCATAGCGGTCGCTTCCGCCTGAGCGGGCAGCCCCTTCGGGCGGCCACCGACTCGACCACGTGACCGTGCAGCGGACAAGCCTGCCTGTGTGCGCTCACGAATCAACTCACGTTCGAACTCTGCCAATGAAGCGAACAGGTTGAACACAAAGCGGCCTTGCGCGTGGGTGGTATCGATGGGGTCATTCAGACTTTGCAGGCCAACGTTACGAGCGGCCAATTCACCGACCAGTTCGACCAGGTGCTTGAGCGAGCGCCCTAGACGATCCAGCTTCCAAATCACCACAGCATCACCGGCCCGTACATGAACCAATAATTTGTCCAGTTCCGGACGTGCGCTTTTTGAGCCGCTGGCAACGTCTTGATAGATCCGCTCGCACCCTGCCTTTGTCAGAGCATCGATCTGGAGGTCGGCGTTCTGATCCCGAGTACTCACCCGCGCATAGCCAATTTTCATCAAAAGTACCGTTTACTCAACAGAGAAATTGAAAATAGAACCTTGATTAACGATACCAGTATTTAAAACCATAATATGGGCTAACTCGGAGCTGGGCAGGTCTTCCGTTAAAGTTCTATAAAACGAGGGTTTTATCGAACCGTTGCGGCGCAGTGAGGATCGAGTGTATAAACACATAAACACCTAACATTGGAAAAAGTCATGAATACCACTCGCTGGAACGTCGCCGTCTCCACCGACACCGACCAATCGCTTCGCATGTTTCTGGCCAGCCAAGGCGGTGGCCGTAAGGGCGACCTGTCGCGCTTCATCGAAGAAGCGGTGCGGGCACACATCCTGGAGCTGAGCGCCGAACAGGCCAAGGTTTCCAATGCCCATCTGAGTGAGGCCGAACTGACCGAAGCGGTTGAAGAAGCGCTCGACTGGGCGCGTAAGCGCTGATGCGGGTTGTATTGGATACCAACATTCTGTTCAGTGCGCTGATCTCACCGCATGGGTCTCCTGATGCGATCTATCGGGCCTGGCGTTCAGCTCGCTTCGAGGTGGTGACTTCACGGGCACAGCTCGACGAAATTCGTCGCGCCAGTCGTTACCCCAAGCTTCAGGCCATCCTTCAGCCTGCCAAAGTGGGGGCCATGATCAATAACCTGCAACGCGCCGTGGTATTGGAGCGGTTGACCATTGAGGTTGAAGCCGATGATCCGGATGACTCTTTTCTGCTGGCCATGGCTTTGGCGGGCAATGCGGACTACCTAGTAACCGGTGATCGACGCGCAGGCCTCTTGCAGCGCGGACATATCGAACGCACGCGGATTGTCACCCCCGCCGTGTTCTGCGCCGAGGTACTGTGATCGATGCCGGTTGGTTTTCTGACTCAGGAGCAACGCGACGGCTTTGGTCGCTACATCGATGCGCCCAGCCGTGATGAACTGGAGCGCTACTTCCACCTGAGCGATGAAGACCGTGAAGCCGTCCAGGTACTACGGGGCAACCATAACCGCTTGGGCTATGCCGTTCTGCTGACTACCGTTCGCTTCGTCGGTGTTTTGCCGGACAAACCCACGGCTGTGCCGGTGGAAGTCCTGCTTGTGCTTTGTCGGCAATTGGCAATCGCCGACCCTGACTGTCTTGTACGTTATAGCGATCATCGTCGCTGGATACATGCGGCCGATATTCAAGAGCGCTATGGCTATCGCCACTTTACTGACCCAGGCATCGGCTTTCGTTTGAGCCGATGGCTGTATGCCCTTTGCTGGACTGGTACTGATCGTCCTGGCGTGCTGTTCGAACGAGCTACCTCATGGCTGCTCACACAGAAAGTCCTATTGCCCGGAATTTCCCAGTTAGAGCGCTTCATTGCCCAACTGCGTAGCCGGGTTGAAGAACGCCTCTGGTACACCTTGGGCCGCAGCGTGACCGAGGAGCAAAGACAGCACCTACAAGACTTGCTTCTGGTGGCCGAAGGCAACCGTAGTTCCCGACTGGATCAACTACGCTCCGGCCCGGTGATGGTCAGTGGCCCTGCACTGGTTCGGGCGCTGCGTCGGCTGGATGATGTACGCGGGTTGGGTATCGCCTTACCGGCAGCTGCGCATATCCCTCCCAGCCGCATTGCCGCCCTGGCTCGCTTTGCCAACACCGCGAAGGTCACGGCCATCAATCGACTGCCGGCGTCGCGCCGGTTGGCGACGTTGGTGGCATTCGCGGTTTCCTTGGAAGCCAGTGCGCACGACGATGCTCTGGAAGTTCTGGAAGCGCTACTGCGTGATATCTTCAACAACGCAGAGAAGGCTGACAAGAAGGCTCGGTTGCGTAGTCTAAAAGACCTGGATCGCTCGGCGGCAATGCTCGCCGCTGCGTGCAAGGTCGTGCTGGATAGCTCGATCAGCGATGACAATGTCCGTGCCCGGCTGTTCAACGACCTGCCACGTGTCACGCTGGAGAAAGCCCTGGAAGAGGTCAATGCGTTGATCCGTCCGGCCAACGATGTGTTTTACCTCGCTCTGGAGGAGCGCTACCGCAGCGTGCGCCGTTTCCTTCCTGACTTATTGAAACATATTCGCTTCGGCTTCAGCCCGGCGGGTAAGGGTGTGGCGGCTAGTTTGGACTGGTTGCAACTGAACTTGCCTCGCAGGAAGCCGGAGGATGACGTGCCGCAGGAGATCGTGGCCAAGGCTTGGCAGAACCACATCACTCGCGAAGATGGCTCCCTCGACATGGGCGCCTATGTCTTCTGCACGCTTGATGCACTACGCACGGCCCTACGCCGCCGCGATGTCTTTGTTGCACCCAGTTGGCGCTATGCCGACCCGCGTATCGGTCTGCTCGATGGTGCAGAATGGCTGTCGGCGCGACCGATCATCTGTCGCTCACTGGGCCTGACTGTGGACGCCAAAACCACCTTGGACGCCTTGTCTGCCGAGCTGGATGCGACTTGGTACGCAGTCGCCGCTCGCCTGCCCGACAATCCTGCGATCCAGTTGAGTGAGAATACAGAGGGCAAAACCGAGCTGTCCCTCGGAGCGCTGGAGAAGCTGGAAGAGCCCAACTCGTTGCTGCAACTGCGTGCAGCCGTGGCCGACTTGATGCCGCGTGTCGATTTGCCGGAAATCCTGTTAGAAATCGCCGCTCGTACCGGCTTCACTGAAGCCTTCACCCATGTGTCCGAACGCAATGCGCGGGCCGACAACTTGGTGACGAGTTTGTGCGCAGTGCTCTTGGGAGGAGCCTGTAACACCGGCCTGGAGCCCTTGACTCGCAACGACAACCAAGCGCTGCGCCGTGACCGGCTGTCCTGGGTGAGCCAGAACTATCTCCGTGACGATACCCTGTCGGCAGCCAATGCCATTTTGGTGGCTGCGCAGAGTCAACTGGAGCTGGCTCAGGTCTGGGGCGGCGGCGAGGTGGCCTCCGCCGATGGCATGCGTTTTGTCGTACCTGTGCGTACCGTACATGCCGGCCCTAACCCGAAGTATTTCGGTACCGGCCGGGGCGTCACCTGGTACAACCTGATCTCCGACCAGTTTTCCGGTCTTAACGCCATTACGGTGCCCGGCACCCTGCGCGACAGCCTAGTATTGCTCGCGGTTGTGCTGGAACAACAGACCGAATTGCAGCCCACACAAATCATGACCGATACCGGTGCTTACAGCGATGTGGTGTTCGGGTTATTCCGTCTGCTCGGTTATCACTTCTGCCCGCGCCTGGCTGATGTCGGCGGTACCCGCTTCTGGCGCACCCGCCCGGACGCGGATTACGGCAAGCTCAACGGACTTGCTCGCCAGTCAGTCAAGCTCGACCTGATCGCCGAGCACTGGGATGACCTGTTGCGTTTGGCTGGCTCACTCAAACTTGGCCGAGTGCCGGCGACAGGCATCATGCGCACCCTACAAACGGGAGATCGTCCGACCCGTCTGGCCCAGGCGTTGGCAGAGTTCGGACGGATCGAGAAAACCCTGCATACGTTGACCTACATTGATGATGAGTCCAAGCGCCGCGCCACCCTGACCCAACTGAATCGCGGCGAAGGCCGACACAGCCTGGCTCGCGCCGTGTTCCATGGCAAACGAGGCGAGCTTCGCCAGCGCTACCGAGAAGGCCAGGAGGATCAACTCGGTGCCCTGGGCCTGGTGGTAAATATCATTGTGCTATGGAATACCCTCTACATGACGGCTGCCGTGGAGCGGTTAAAGCAGCACGGCTACCCGGTACAGGACGAAGACCTGGCTCGTTTGTCGCCGCTGATCTTCGAGCACATCAATATGTTGGGACGGTACTCCTTCGCGGTACCAGAAGAGGTCGCCCGAGGTGAGCTACGGCCACTGCGTAATCCAGACGACGATATTTAGGTGCGCAGGTCGAACTCAGTGGGCTATGTTGTCAGATAGCTTAGATGGGATTGACCACAGCATTTCTCAATAAGTAGAAACACTGTGGCTTAGAGAGTTATCTCAGCGCAGCAGCAATACAGGCATGGTGGCTGTTCGAAGCATCGTCGTAGTCGTGCTTCCTACCAAAAACTGCCTGATGCGTGAATGCCCATAGGCACCCATGACCAGCAGATCAATGCCGTGCTCTGTCTGATAATCGTGCAGAGCCGACTCCACCTCACCTTGTCTGATTTCAGCTTGGACTAGGAAGCCAGCCGAGAGAAGCATGCTTTGTGCTTTTCCCAGTGCCTCGTGATTGCTCACCGAATCTGCACCGACCGTAACAAGATGAATGGGCAAGTCTTTGCAAAGCGAACTGGCGGCAAACATTTGGATGGTTTTGTAGGCTGTGGAGCTGCCGTCAAATGCGAGCATCACCTTTTCGGGCTTTTTATAGCTGTTGGCTGTGATCAGGATAGGCCGGTGAATTGTTCGCACTACAGCTTCTATCTGGCTGCCACGGCTGTGCGCGTTGCGTGAGTTGTCTTCACCCACTCTTCCTATCACCAACAGTCGAATATCCTCCTGAAGGTCGCTCAGACTTTCTACCAAGTGTCCGTGGCGCTGCTTCAGCTCAGGAAACGCAGCGCCGGAAATGACCGTTCGCTCCCTGGCCTTTTCCAGCATGTGTTGGCCCTGTTCCAGAGCGAGTCTGGCGCGTTGGGCATCCAATGTAGCCAGCTCCTCCAGCAGATGCTCTCGACTGCCGAGACCAATATTTCCACTTAGGTCAGCTGCTGCTGGGTATTTCTCTTCATCCAATACGTGAAGCAAGGTAAGAGGCGCGTTGAGTCGCTGCGACGCCCATGCTGCGTAGTCGCAGACCGCCAATGAGGATTGTGAGTTATCAATACATGCCATTACGTGGGTCATTGTCGATCTCCTTAGTGGCTCATGAGCTTGTCGATGGCGCCAGGTTTGTCATGCACGCCAAAGCGGTCAACGATTGTGGCGCTGGCCTCATTTAGACCCAGCACTTCAACCTCGGCGCCCTCGCGACGGAACTTGATTACCACTTTATCCAGCGCGGCGACGGCGGTGATATCCCAGAAATGCGCCTGTGTCAGATCGATGGTGACCTTGTTGAGCGCTTCCTTGAAGTCAAAAACTTCGGTGAACTTGTCTGCCGAGCTGAAGAACACCTGGCCTACCACGCGGTAAGTCCGATGCGACTCCGTCTCTTCAAGACTGCTCTTGATATCGAGGTAATGTCCGACCTTGTTCGCAAAGAACAACGAAGCCAGCAGTACGCCGACCAACACGCCGTAAGCCAGATTATGCGTTGCCACGACCACCACAACGGTCGCGACCATGACGAGGTTGGTCGACAGTGGGTGCTCTTTCAGATTGCGCAAGGAATCCCAGCTAAAGGTGCCGATGGATACCATGATCATCACAGCAACCAATGCAGCCATCGGGATCTTGGAGAGCCATTCGCCGAGGAAAACGACCATCAGCAGCAAGAAAATGCCCGCGCACAATGTGGAGAGACGGGTACGTCCACCGGATTTCACGTTGATGATCGACTGGCCGATCATGGCGCAGCCTGCCATACCGCCGAGCATCCCGGCAGCGATGTTGGCAATGCCTTGACCCTTGCATTCACGGTTTTTGTTGCTGGTGGTATCGGTCAAATCGTCGACGATGGTCGCGGTCATCATGGACTCAAGCAGACCTACTACGGCCAAGGCGGCTGAGTACGGGAAGATGATGCGCAGAGTTTCAACGTTCAGCGGGACTTCAGGCCACAGGAAAATCGGCAGCGTGTCCGGCAGTTCGCCCATGTCACCCACAGTGCGGATATCCAGACCGAGGTAAATAGCAATGGCCGTCAGGGCCAGGATGCACACCAGCGGCGAGGGAATCAGCTTGCCGATCTTCGGTACATACGGAAACAGATAGATTATTCCGAGGCCCACTACGGTCATGGCGTAAACGTGCCAGGTCACGTTGGTCAATTCAGGTAACTGCGCCATGAAAATCAGAATCGCCAATGCATTCACAAAGCCTGTGACTACCGAGCGCGAAACAAAGCGCATCAGAGAGCCCAGTTTCAGGTATCCAGCGAGGATTTGAAGCGCCCCGCAGAGCAAGGTGGCTGCCAGCAAATACTGAAGCCCGTGATCTTTTACCAGGGTGACCATCAGCAGTGCCATCGCACCGGTAGCTGCCGAGATCATGCCGGGTCGACCGCCGACGAAGGCGATGACAGCACAGATACAGAAGGAGGCGTAGAGACCGACCTTGGGGTCGACGCCGGCAATGATAGAGAAAGCAATGGCCTCCGGGATCAGCGCGAGCGCGACCACGATCCCCGCGAGCACGTCTCCACGGACGTTGGAAAACCACGTTTGTTTGAGCGATTGCAGCATCAGAATATCCAAGGCAATGCACCACACGCACACCAGGCAGATGGCGAGCGCGTCGATACGAATTCAAGTTGTGAGGATTATTTGGCTGTGTGCCTTGGGTGTAAAAACCGGGCATACAGCAGTACGCGACCGCGAGCGAAACTAGCGGAAGCGAGATGTTGCGAGGGGGCGTAGCGCTAAGGCGGCGTAGGCTGCCAGTAGATCGTTTGGAGTACAGTCATGCTGGTGTTCCTGTAGCTCAAGAGGTATGGCTGAGCGATAAAGTATACAGTGAAGATATCGTCAAATGCGACCTGCTGCCTCGTTTGGGTCAGTTCTTCCAGCCGTGCTGATCTCCCTAGGGCAAGTCTTTCTAGATTAAACCGCGACGAACTCCGCTGTCAGGCAGTGTACACATGGTGGAGAGATCAATTCAGATCCTCCTGGGGTCGATAGAGAAATCGGAAAAAATCGTACGCTAAGCATTCGGCCTGTCAGGTTGAGGCCATAGAGATTGACGCCTTGGCGTCAGAAAATGCAGAAAGCGGCCCTAGTCTGACGCGGTGCCAGTGAACCGCCTGACGCCGAGTTGAAGCCGTAAACTCAGCAACCTTCGATCAACTCGCCGAACAGTTCCTTAACCTTTGCACGTGCCTCGACCAGCGCAACTTGGCCTTGCTCAGTGATCTCATAGACACGCCGTTCACGTCGCCCGGTGCGTTCGTGGCGTGAGGTCAAATAGCCCTTCTTTTCCAGCCCGTGCAGCATTGGGTATACCGTCCCGGCGCTCAGCTCGTAGCCGTGTCGTTGCAGTTCTTCGATGATTCCCAGTCCGAAGACGGGCTTCTCGGCTGCATGGTGAAGTATGTGCAGGCGGATCAACCCGCCGTACAGGTCTTTATCTGTCATTTTTCGTGCCTCACAGCGCGATACTCAACAGCCAACCCGCTGCACCGCTGCCGACGACAACTAGCCACGGCGGGAGCTTCCAGAACATCAGTGCGACAAGGGCGACCAGGGCCAAGACAAAGTCTTGCGGCTGAAATATGGCGCTAGTCCATACAGGGTGATAGAACGCGGCCAGCAGCAGGCCAACCACCGCCGCATTGACCCCAGCCAGCGCGGCTTGCATGCCTGTATTGCGACGCAGGCGCTCCCAAAATGGCATGGCTCCCACAACCAGCAGAAAAGAGGGTGCGAAGATAGCCAGTAGGCACACAATACCGCCGACCCAGCCAGAGGGAGCGGTGCTCATCGAAGCACCAAGGAACGCGGCGAATGTGAACAATGGGCCGGGCACCGCTTGAGCCGCCCCGTACCCCGCGAGGAAGGATTCATTACTGACCCAGCCGGAGGACACCACTTCGGCTTGCAGCAGCGGCAACACAACGTGGCCACCACCGAACACTAGTGACCCCACACGATAGAAGGCGTCCACTACCACCATCGTTGGACTTGGCAGCAATTTTGCCAAGATCGGTAGGCCAATCAGCAGGGCAAAAAATAACGATAGCCAAAGTGCGCCGGCCCGGTGACTGACCGTGATAGGTAGTGGGTCGTGCTCAACAGTATGTGCTGGCTTGAACAATAGTCGGCCTATGATGCCTGCGGCAGCAATCACACCAAGCTGCCCCCACGCGGACGGTACGAGCAGGACAGCACAGGCGGCAATCGCCATTATTGTGACTCTCAGCCCATCCGTACACAGGTTGCGCGCCATGCCCCATACCGCTTGGGCGACTACGGCAACGGCCACCACTTTTAGGCCATGCAACGCGCCCGGCGAAACGGAATCCCCATAGTTGGAAATGCCCAGCGCGAACAGGATTAAAGCTACGGCCGAAGGCAGCGTAAAGCCTGTCCAAGCAGCCAGCGCCCCGCTATATCCAGCCCGTGATAGCCCCAACGCTATGCCGACCTGGCTGCTTGCTGGGCCTGGAAGAAATTGGCACAGCGCCACTAAATCAGCATAGCTGCGTTCAGACAACCAGCGCCGTCGTGTGACGAACTCGTCACGGAAATAGCCTAAGTGCACGATGGGGCCGCCGAAGGAGGTCAATCCAAGTCGTAGAAAAATAAGAAAAACCGACCATGGGCTGCGGTCATCGGTGGAGGTATTAGTCATGCGTTGGCCTACCTGATTTTCCACAGATTAATCCATAATAATCGAACTTCGATAACGAAATTCGATTTTATAGCTGCCCAAAACGACTGGAGTACCGTGCAATTCGTACTGGGTGTCGCAATGCAAGTAATCGATGTTGTGCTAGCCGCTGGTTTTGTCTGCTAGCACAGTTCATTAGCAAAACACGCTTGGCCTTAGCGTACGATTTTTTCCGTTTTCTCTATTGCCCCCCTCCTGGTCACTCCGAATGCAAATAACTGGTCAAGAATGCAGCCGGCTGGTCAATAACGGCGCCAATGGGTGGTCAAGTTGCGCAATGGTTTTATCGAGTCGGATGCCTGGGAAGAGGGCTCTGAACGGAGCTAGTCGGGCTTACGTTGGTTTTTGGTTCCATTGCTCCCCAAACCCCCTGATGGCGCCAGAAAATATTTTGACGAACATGGCCGTCGACTCGGCGATCCCCTCTATCACTCCGACAGTCAATGCACTCGCGCCCAACGTAGTGACTAAAAACACAGGCAGTAAACTGTGTACCAGCTCAGACGATAGATCCATGAACAAGCTAACAAAGCCCAACGCCCAGATCGTGCGCGGAATCCGAAGGCGCTCAACATTTGTATTAGGGCTATCGCTGTTCATATTTTCATCCTGTACTCGTCGGTGCCGCAGAAAAATATGGAAGGCAGCGCCCCTTCTACATGACTATCTCACTCGCTTGGACTGCAGATAGTGGTAGGAAGAAATGGTGCCCAAGATATGGAGGTTACACAGGACACACCTAGGCATCTGCCTGTCAAAAAATTCATTTTGCGGGGATGAGCGTGAAATGCCCCCAGCTTCAGTATTAGCCCAAGCCAGCAAACATTGTGATGGCTAAACCTAAGTACTGGAGATTTGCCATGAAAACCCTGAAGGCTCTTTTGATCGTAACCTTGATGAGTGCCTCTGTAGCTGCGATGGCAGAAGGTGGAGGCGATACAGTAGCTGCAAAGATGGAGGCCGCAAGAGAGTCTGCGATGGTAACGTACCAACAGTCTGAACACGCAACCGCCGTTGCCAGCAATCACCAAGCGGCGTCCAACGATGTCGAATGCACAAATTAATACTACGCAATACTCATCAATTATTTGGCAGCCTCCGACTTGCTCGTGCGCTTTAACTGCCATGGGCCACAGCCAAAGAACCTGCTACAAACAACCACTAAAAAAGCCGCTTACTCGCAGCTTACAGTAGGGGCTATCAGGTTAAAAGAATAAAAAATTCAACTCGGGTTGCGAACAGCATCGACAATCCGAGTATTGGGCGTGCAAGAAATTACTTGCTTGCATCATAATACTTTGCACATATAATTTACATGAAGGTTATGGTCGGCCTAAATTACGAACCATACCTCCAAGGCACAAGTAAAAAGTCTAGTCTGCGACAATTATTAACGTAAAAAAAACGCAATAAATTTGTTTGCGAGTCCCTATTAAATAAATCCCTTGAACTGAATACCCCCTACAAGGGGGCAAGAAAGTAAAAGCTTAGTGCTGAGTTTGCGCCAGAAACGACACGAATAATAAATTTAATTATGAGTGTTCTTTGACAGAATTTTGATCTTTTACACCCTAAGCTGCGCTCATCTATACATCGCGCTATAGCTTGATCGTTACCCTCACAAACTATACCGGTTATCCCTAATAGATGTATGTGAGTCCGATGCAAATGGCGAGATTTTAGACGCTGTAATTTATAGCTTTAATCCGTTTCCAGGAATCCCCTCTATGAGCACCTCTATCAGTTTGAATAAGCTGCCAGAAATAACTTTGGCGTTCTGGGCGATGAAAATCTGCGCCACCACCCTCGGCGAGACTGCCGGTGATTTACTGTCGATGACGCTGAACGTGGGGTATGCGATCAGCTCAATGATCCTGATAAGTGCCTTCCTGATTACACTTAGCTTGCAGCTATTTTCGAAAAGTTATAATCCCGTGTTGTACTGGATCGTTATTCTATCCACCAGTACCGCAGGCACCACCATGTCGGACTTTATGGATCGCACCTTGGGCCTTGGCTATGCGTCCGGCTCGCTAATTCTGATCAGCCTGTTGATCGCCATTTTTGCGATCTGGCGCTTGAGCGAAAAAACGCTGTCGGTAAACAACATCCATACCACTAAGGGCGAGCTGTTCTATTGGGCGGCAATTCTGATTTCCAACACGCTGGGCACAGCGTTAGGCGACTACCTGGCAGATGACTCCGGCCTGGGCTTCGCTGGCGGCGCATTGCTGATCGGGTCAGCGATTGCCGCAGTGATGCTGGCCAAGTTCTACACGCGGATTTCCACAGTGCTGCTCTTCTGGTTGGCGTTTGTCCTGACCCGACCGTTCGGCGCGACACTCGGCGATTTTTTGACCAAGTCTCACGAAAAAGGCGGTTTGGATTTTGGCACAGTTGGTTCATCGTTAGTGTTGGCCAGTGTGTTGGTAGTGCTGGTGTCCTTCGCCGTCAAGGCCCGCAGCGCTGAAGAAATGTACGGCTAAACGGCTTGTGGGGGAGCAGGAGCACTACAAGTGTCGAGTTGGTGCTTGACAGCATGTTGTGTGAGCCGAATTTTCCGCGTACGGATTTCATCCTCACTGATGACTACGTTGTGTGGTCGCCCCAACCTTGAGATGGGCCTAGTCTAAAAATGGAAAATGCTCGATACGACATTTGCTCTTAAGCCAATTAGGCGCTTTGAAAAAGGCACCGAGGAATTTCCCACTACCGTTTACCCCTTCAGAGTGGTCGTCTGACCTATCGGGCCTGATGGTCTCATCACCGGTACTTTATAGGCAGCCCACGAATGATGTCGTCCCTGGTCTAAACGATCATTGAGTTCCTCACGGTGCATCCTCATGCTGTCTATCTGGCGGTATTGTTCTTGGCTCTTTCCGAGTCAGTTCCGATCATCGGAGCCGTTGTTCCAGGCACTGCCGTGATCCTTGCGCTAAGTTCCTTTGTTATTGCTCTGTGCGTTGTTAGTCGCCGCGACATTAGGTGCTGAAGTGGGGATGGTCTTTCGTTCTGGCTAGGGCATCGACACCCGCGCAAAACTCTTGGTTTCTGGCCATTGAGCCTCCACCCTGAACTGATTCAGAGCAGCAAGGCCTTTTTCGAGCGTCACGACGCGAAGAGCTTATTTCTCGTGCGCTTCGTACCGGGCATTCACACCTCCATTCGCTGCTCATATTTTCATCCTGTACTCGTTGTTGCCGAAGAGAGGTCGGGAAAGGCAGGGCCACTTCTACATTGCTATCGTACTCACTGGGAATGCAGATAGTGGTGGGAAGAAATGGCCTCCGGGATACGGAAGTCACACAGAGCGCACCTCGGATATTTATCTGTCAAAAAATTCATTTTGCGGGGAAGAGCGTGAAATACAACCAGCTTTAGTATTAGCCCAAGCCAGCAAACATTGTGATGGCTAAACCTAAACACTGGAGATTTGCCATGAAAACCCTGAAAGCTCTTTTGATCGTAACCTTGATGAGTGCTTCTGTAGCTGCGATGGCAGAAGGCGGCGGCGATACAGTAGCTGCAAAGATGGAGGCCGCAAGAGAGTCTGCGATGGTAACGTACCAAAAGTCTGAACACGCAACCGCCGTTGCCAGCAATCACCAAACGGCGTCCAACGATGTCGCACGTTCGAATTGACAGGACGTTTTACTCATCAAGTTCATTAGCAGCCGACTACTTAATCATGCGCTTTAAGTGCCATGAATTGCAGTCGGGAAAGCTGCCGCAAGGACGCATAACCAGAGTCGCTTATTCGCCGTGTGGCAGTAGGACTCATCCTTTAAAAAACAGTCAAAACGACCTGCTCGGGTTGCGGGGTACACCGACAATCCGAGTAATAGGTCGGCAGCAAAAAAGCTGCTCTAATGATACGCCAACATTTCATCAACCTGCTGCTTCAGCTCTGGTTATTACCGAGCGGGAGTTTCAGAAAAGTTCGTCACCACGTTGAGGCAATAGCCTGCGCCAGGAATGGTAGCAATTAGCGCAATTCCAAATCCATCATCTAACTTTCGACGTAAGCGATAAATATGTTTATCGATAACGTTGTCGTTTGGATCGAATTCATAGTCCCAGGCACTCTCAAGTAGCATCAAGCGAGTAACAACCTCACCACAATGTCTCATGAGTTTTTCTAGAATCAAGGTTTCGCGGTGAGCAAGCGATATCGTGCGCCCCATCCATGTTACCTGCCGAGCTGCAGAGTCAAGGCACAGTTCGCCAATACACAAGGTACTCGCCTTACCAGGTTGCTGATCTCTCGGGCGCAATAATCCTTCCAGTCGAGCTAATACTTCAACAAAGGCATAGGGCTTCGCCAAGTAGTCGTCGCAACCCGCTTTAAGCCCCTCAACACGCTGCTGGGTCGAGGCTAAGGCGCTGAGCATCAATACTGGCGTCTGCATCCCCTCCCTGCGTAGCTCTCGAACTAACGACAAACCGTCCATACCGGGTAGGCATCGATCAACGATCAAAGCGTCATAGATACCCTCGAGCGCCATAGCGAGACCGTCACGACCATCTTCGCTGGCATCGACGACATGTCCGCTTTCTCCGAGTCCTCGCACTAGGTATGAAGCGGTACGGGCATCATCCTCAATGACTAGAATACGCACACAAACCTCGCAAAGACTTAAATAAACTTTTTTTCATTTTCTCGGAAGCTCAGTGTATAGACTGGCTTGGCACACTATGCCATCAAAGGGGTCGCTTGATTTACATCGACCTATGAATTTCAGCCCGGAGCTCAGCGCGACGCCTATGACCCACGTACTGGTTATCGAGGATGATCCCGTCACCTCACGGGAGATTGAGGCAGCCCTTAACGACCATGGCTTTGACGTAACCCTGGTAAACAATGGTCGTGAAGGCTTGGTAGCGGCCATTAGTGATACCTTCGACATCATTGTTCTTGATCGCATGCTACCTGGAGCGCTTGACGGCCTAGGCATGCTTACCGCATTGCGCGCCTCCGGCATCACCACACCGGTTCTGATTCTCAGTGCGCTAAGCGCTTTAGATGAGCGGGTTCGAGGCCTTCGTGCAGGAGGCGATGACTATTTGACCAAGCCGTTCGAGTTCATTGAGCTGACTGCTCGACTAGATGCTCTGAATCGCCGAAGGGCACCTCCTTCCGCAGCAAATCGAGACAGTCGATTGCGCATTGGGAATCTGGAAATTGACTTACTACGACGCTCAGTGCGCCGAGGCGAAAGACAGATTGACTTATTACCTCGTGAATACGCGTTACTAGAGTATCTCGCTCAACATGCCGGGCAAGTCGTCACGCGAACCATGCTCTTCGAAGCTGTCTGGAATTATAGTTATGACGACCGCACCAATGTGATAGATGTTCATATTGGTCGTCTGCGTCATAAGATTGATGGCGAGGGCGATTCTCCAATGCTCCAAACCATTCGGGGGGCTGGTTATGTCCTACGTTCGCCTGAGTGAGATTCCACGTACCATCAGCTTTCGAACAGCCCTTATGTTCCTGGCATTATTTGGGTGCTCGTTTTTTGCGTTATTTGGTTATATTTATTGGCAGACTACCGGATATCTGATCTCAGAGGTGGATACTGCACTGCATCGAGAGGTAGACCGCCAAAACGCCCAAGAGCCTGCGCTACGACGTACAGAAATACTTAAACATACGGAACAAGACCCCGAAGGGCGGCTCCCATATACGCTATTCGACTCTGCAGGTACAACGATTGCGGGGGCGCTATCAACCCTGCCTACGTTCAGTGCATACGATAAGCCTGCGGAATTTTTCTGGGATAAAGCTAACGGGCATGATCGGCCTATCCGCTACCTTGTTCACAAACTGGATGATGGAAGCACTCTTCTGATCGGCCAGGACATTCACGATATTCGTGAGTTTGACGAGCTTTTGGTCAATGCTCTGGTTTCAGGTGGCTCACTACTTATAGTAGTTGGGCTACTAGGAGCGATTGCATTAGGCGTATCTGCTCGCCGTCGTTTAGACGTACTTAGCCGCTCCATAAAAATAATTGTGGAAGGCGATCTCAGTGGGCGTTTACCTACACGGGGAAATAACGACGATATTGACCGTATTGCCGGCGTGGTAAACGGCATGCTGGATGCACTTGAACGGCTGATGAGTGAAGTCAAAGGTGTATGCGACGATATTGCTCATGACTTGCGAACACCGCTGACTCGCTTGATCGCTGGATTGGAACGTGCACAACGGCGTAGCTTGACGCAAAAAGAGTACGCCAGCGCTATCGATACAGCCATTGAGGATGCTAAGGGTCTAATGCAAACCTTCCGGGCACTGCTGCGCATTTCAGAAATAGAAGGCAGTGCTAGACGCAGTAATTTTACCCTTGTTGGTTTCAATCAAATCTGCGCTGATGCAGTTGAGCTCTTTGAGCCTCTCGCTGAAGAACGTGGTATGAATCTAGAGTTCAAGCCATGCGAGGGAGTCGACACAGTAATGGGGGATTCGCAGTTACTGTTTGATGCGGTTTGCAACCTCATCGATAACGCCATCAAGTTTTCACCGGACGGAAGTGACGTTGAAGTAACAGTCTCGGCAGACGCTAACAACTGCGGAATCAGTATCCGTGACCGTGGGCCCGGAATACCGGAGGAGGAACGAGAAGCTGTTTTCCGTCGACTCTATCGTTCAGAGTCCAGCCGTCATACGCCAGGAAATGGCCTGGGCTTAAGTATGGTTTCAGCTGTGGCACGTTTACATGACATGACCCTGCAGGTTCACGATGCCCAGCCCGGATGCCGAGTGGACTTGATAGGTAAAGCACAAAACGCTTGATGCTTTGGATCTATATCTGAAATTTTTATAGCGCGGCGGGCAACCCGTCCGAGGACACACGCCTACCTCTTGACTCAAATGAGGCCCCTGTATTTGAATCGCACGCTATGAACTCTATCGTCCTTGGCTTGCCTTCGTCTTAGAATCACGTCTTAAAATCTTTTCGCCTCCCAATTAGGAGTGACGATTATTGGGGACAACCACATCCCATAGCATCGTCGATCCATATCGACAAACCTGTCAAAAAATTCATCTGCAAGGGAGATGAATTATAAGTCTCCAGGCACAAAATAACGAAATAACGAAATAACGAAATAACGAAACAACAAATACCTTTAAAGCAAGACAGCTAGGCATTACATTCACTATTAAAAAAAGGCTCTGCAATATGAAGTCTGGTCTTTTATGACAATTGAATCACGCGCGTCCATTTTTAATTTTTCAGGATTGGAGGATCATAGTTTTTTGAGGGAGGGGGGGACTACGCAGCTTAGGCTGCGTTGTTACTCCCTATAATTCAGACAGTAAATCCAAGCCCCCCAACAAAGGCAGTCAAATCCGAGAGCCCGTGAGCTATGAAAGACCAGCCCCCCAAAAAGACAAACTATAGTATCGCCTTGGTTAATTACAAGTCGCTCGAGCTAACCAAAACATGTCTCCAACTCCTACAGAATATTATACAAGAAGAAGGTGTTCCAGTTTATGTGGTGGACAATGACTCCAGAGACTCAAGCACAGATTATCTTCGAGCTTTGAAATGGATCAATTTGATTGAGCGAAAAATAGAACATCCTGAAGCCGGGAATATTGCGCATGGTCGAGCTCTTGATCTCGCTTTAAGTCTCGTTGAAACGAAATATCTATTTTTGTTGCATACCGACACCTTCATTTATGACCTTGAAGTTTTTAACATGATGATCGCGCAGTGCATCGACCAACACGAGGTAGCAGCCGTTGGATGCCTAGAGCAGCTGAATAGAGGCTTTCTCCGCTCTACCTGGAGAGTGTCATCACGCTTTCTTAAACATTACACCAGGCGTGGCCTGAAGGCGCTTGGCATAAGATCAAGGGAGCCGAAACCATATAGAGAAATACACCTAAAAAGCTTTTGCACCCTATGGAACGTTAGGCTGGTCAAAAAGCACGGCTTGCATTTTCAAATGGACGAACGCAATCCAGGCTATGAGCTTCAGGATAGGATGAAAGAATTAGATTATAAGATTAAATTCATATCACCTCGAAAGATGTTTCGCTATCTAGATCACATTCAGAGCGGAACGATTTCGTCACTAGGCGGCTACACCAGCAACCACAGAAGAACCAAGATGTACAACCAAATAACACAGGGCTTAAAGTTTTAAAACGCGATGACAGAGTTGTCTTCGCTCAGTCTCAGAAAAGTTCCGTAGTAGTCTGATCTAGGCGTACGGACATCGACTGAACCTCGGTTTGGCGAAACGATTTGGATCATGTCCGAGGCACGACCTAAGCCCGTATCTCATCAACATCTCAAACAAAAATGGCCCTCCCGGGCCCTTTTGTACTCCAACCAAACTTACTTGGCGAGCCAAGACTCTACGGTGTCGGAGCCGTATTTCGCTTTCCACTCTTTCAGTGTTTTGTGGTTGCCACCCTTGGTTTCCACCACTTCGCCAGTTTCTGGATTTTTGTAAACCTTCACTTGGCGTGGCTTTCTCGTACCGGATTTTGCCTCGGTAGCTGGTGCGCGACGACCAGCCTTTGGGTCAAGCAAATTGATCACGTTCAGCAGGCTATAGCCGTACTCGGCGAGTAAAGCGCGCAGTTTTGTTTCAAATTCAATTTCTTTCTTCAGGCCAGCATCGCCCTTCAAGGTTTCAAGTGCCTCAAGTTGCTCGGCGAGGTATTTTTCCAACTGACGAAATTCTGCAAGCTTAGACATGGGCAATCTCTATGTAAGTAGTCTCCTAACAGTACACTAAAACAGCGATACACATGAAGTGGCGACAAGAGAATGTTTTAATAATCGCGAATAGGGGGCATTAATGCGATGGCGCCACGTCTGAGACTGACTCGCGGAACGGAGCTGGGTGCGAGGTGTCATTTGTATTATGACACATCAGTGTCGCAATCCTGTTGAGATAGAGAGGTGGTTTTCGTGAACAATATTATCTACATCGTCGGGGTCGTTGTGATCGTCCTAGTTATTCTTTCGTTTGTCGGCCTTGTATAGCCTTAGCTGCTAAGCGCATCACTGAATCATCTGTTTGGTGCTAACAGACCTTGAAGTGCAAAGACGAATTCCCGGAGATGCCGCCGTCAGACGCCCCAAGCGTTGCCACCTGAGATGCGTTCTGGTGGTGCCAGTGCGGTCTAGTACGAGCCAAGCCACGGCACTTGGAATAACAAGGCGTTTCCGACATGTATCCGGCGACACCTGACGGTCGCTACCTTGTAGTCAAAGGAATGCTCTGGCGTTGCAGCAATCCTTTGCTGAATGCGGATGCCAGCACCTCGTAAATGAACTCTTGGCAGCGCGATGGGAGGTATGTGTCGCGACCTGAATTTGTCGTCACTGAAAATGGTCGCGACAGCTCGATGAGTTCGCTAAAACGGGGATTGGAGCAGGTAGCGGCAATACATGATGTGCCTATTCCCTTGGTCTGAATTGCCTGAGCTGATACTCAAGGGAGTCAAAAAGTTGAAGAATCTCGTCGCCAGCGACATCCCGTCCGCACTCGAGACACTTCAATCTAAGTAAATCTTTAAACGAGGCGAACCGATGCACGGCAGGCTGAAGATCAGCGCCGCAATTTGGACACGTCAGCGTACACGGGTCAACTTCTAGCATTACAACCACCGCTCTCTGGTTCGTCTCAGATATTAAACGATATCTGCAGCCTCTAAATTTGAGAAAAATCAACTAGCTGTCCCATCCAGTCACGGAGGGCGGCGCCAGACTGGACCCTATTTTCGCTTGTGACGGTAACACCGTCACCAACCCAGCCGAGATCAATCCTGACCGCGGCTCACTGGCCATTCTCTACCCCTCGCGACGGGAAGAAAACGACCAGTGGACGCAGATTATCCTGGAGCTCCTTTCCAACCCTTCAGAGAAGCTATCCAAGGTTTCGGTTGATGATCGAGGGCGGGGCGCGCCCTTTTATTTGCAGCGGAGCGGTGGTGATCACCCAATCCATCACGCAGGAATGATTGCACCACCTCCCCACCATCGACATAGACCCGACGCATGCCTTGCCTGGCAAGCGGGTCGCCCCAAGCCTGCCGAATCCGGGATCGGGACCATTTTCCACGGTGGTCACGAGCAAGGATGACCAGAGGAGAGTTATTGCTTAGAAGTGTTTGCGCTGCCGGCCCAGTTCAATAAGCGATGGGTGAAACCATAGCTCGCAGCCTGGTAATAGGTAATCGCACGTGCCACTAGAGGGTCGTCGAACTGAACCGTCACTTCATGGCTTGCGCCCAGGGCGTCATCGTGGCGTCGCAACATTGCTCGTGGGCTGAGAATAGCCAGATCCTTACCATCGAACAGACCAAGATGCTGGTAATTGCCTACCAACACGCGGGGTGGCAAGGTAGAAGGCAGAAGCAAGTTACGACCGAAGAATGTCGACTCGTAGTTAAGTTTCAGCAGCCCGAGCAGGGTTGGAGCCAGGTCAATCTGACTGGCCAGTTGACTTTCTTCACGCGCCGGAATGAGCTTTGGCGCATAGATGAACAAAGGGATTTGGTAGTTACGAATCGGAAGATCTTCCTTACCCGCGCTACCAGCGGTGTGGTCAGCGACAAAGACGAAGATAGTGTCGTCGAACCAGGCTTTCTTTCGGGCTGCTTCAAGAAACTTGCCGATTGCATAGTCGGTGTATTTCACAGCGCCGTCACGACCGTCACCGGATGCAATATCTATCCTGCCTTCAGGATAAGTGTATGGACGATGATTGGAAGTGGTCATCAGTTGCAGCAGGAACGGTTTTTGGTTGGCAAAATTCTCGTCTGCCAGCTTCAGCGTTTGCTGGTAGAGGTCTTCATCAGACATACCCCAGGCATTTTTGAACTGGATCTCAGCTTCATCGACACTGCTTTGATCGACGACCCGATAACCATTTCCGCTGAAGAACGCATTCATGTTGTCAAAGTAGCCACGGCCGCCATACACAAACACGCTGTCGTAACCGACGTGATTCAGCTGTTGGCCCAGGCTGGCGAAACCACTTTCACGGCCAACCCGTTTGACAATAGAGCGTCCCGGCGTCGGCGGGATAGACAACGTAATAGCCTCCAAGCCGCGATCCGTCCTGGTGCCAGTGGCATAGAAGTTGTTGAAGTACAGACTCTCTTTACGCAGTTGATCGAGGTTGGGCGTCAGGTTACCGGGGTCCCCATTGCTGCCCATGTACTTGGCGCTGAAGCTTTCGATAGTCACCAAAATAATATTATGTCGCTGGGTCTTATCGTTCTGGGTCACGATTCGACGGACATCGAGCGAATCCTTACCGATGAACTGCACATCGCCTTCCGCCAACTCTTGGTGGATGTTCTTGCCAACTACGTCATTCGGCAAGGTGCCGTAGAACTGATCGTAGTCCAGCTCGTTATTGCGAAATGCGGCAAAGAACTGGTAGGGACCATTGCTGGCCAGCTCATGCTGATAGGTGTTGCCGCCCTTGCCACGTGGAGTGTCTTGGTCAACGACCAACAGAACGACAGCACTCAAAGCGAAAATCACTGCGATACTCAGGAAGCGCTGGCGCCAGGAAGGCAACGGCGCACCAATCACCCGCTGCAGAGGTTTGTGCAGAGCAATACAAATGACAACCGCGATCACCGCCAGTCCGCTAAGCAATTTGCCGATTGGGTAGGACTCCAGAATGTTGTTCAACACCTCGTCGGAGTACACCAGATAATCCACGGCAATAAAATTGAAGCGTACGCCGAACTCGTCCCAAAACAGCCACTCAGCCACGGCAGTAAATAGCATGACGAAAACGCTGAGCGTCAATAGCCCCTGTAAAAACCAGCGATGCCCACGTGAACGCCACAGCGACGGCGGGCACAGCAGCACATACAGGCTAATGGGTAGTGCGGCGTATAGTAAAAAGCTCAGGTCGTATAAAACACCGATACCAAAGATCGACGCAAATGCAGTACCCGCCTCTGAAAGGTGAGTGGCGAGTAACACCAGGCGGGTGAGGAAAAAAATCACTAGCCAAAGGCCGGTAATCATCAGTAGGAAACGCAGCGGGGCGGAAGCGGGCAAACGCATTAAAAACTCCTTGTTGTGCTCCCCTCCAGAGTGGAAATTGTTGTGCCGATGGATCGGCAAGTCATAAGCATCAGGACATTCCTGTCTCCGAATGCACTGAGTTACGACTCATTGGAGGGGAATTGAACCTATCCGATGTATCAGCAAAATTTCGTGAAAGCGGATTGCTGCTCTCACGTGCAATCAGGTGGTGTAATGAGCGAATGACTGCTCTTGGCCGAGGCTGTGTAAAAACGATTTAGTGCAGTGTTGAGATACAGAACCAGAACAAAAATCGCGTTCCTACGCAAAATTCAGATCTGCTGATCAACCAAGGACACTCAGAATTTACATAGCAACGCAGACTTTAAAACGGTGTCTGCGTTTTTACACAGCCTGGGCCGAAAGCTGTCGGTCGAAAATTTCCGCCTTCGGCCGAGGCTGTGTGAAAACGTTTTTCAGCGCGACAGGTACTAAAAAACGGACTGCAAATAGCGCTTCTACGCGAAATCAACATCTGCTGACGGGCCGATAAATTTCAGATTTAACGTAGAAGCGCACACTTCAATTTTGGAAAAGCGTTTTTACACACTCTGGGCCAAAAGCGGACTTTCGGATTGGCGTATTGCTGCAGCATCAGCACATTATAAGTGCAAGATGTCGCTCGACTGCAGCTAGAGAATCTCCTGCCTCCTTGACAGCTAATCGGATCTCATCTCTCGAGCAACCAAACTTCTTAGCCCAGTACTTGAGCTCCGTGCTATCCGTGACATTGATTATTATTGCGTTGTTGCCGCTGGTATCTTTTGGCTTTTTCATCAGGCTCTCCTTTGCGCGGTGATGATCTGGATCAAGGTTAGTCGGTTCCAACAGATCTTGCCTAGTTTCTCAGTTGCGCACACTGCTGGAACCTACCTAGGTAGCAATGTTCACCCGGCCGCGCTGGCGTACAAAGCCGAAGCTGGTGCATCGCTCAGAGAATCACTGATGAGGACGCTGCCTGACAGACAGCTATTGACCGATTCTGTTGAAAAAGTCGGATTTTCAAATGGCTTGAACTCAGGCACGACCACCACCGGAGAACCTACTCACCACATTGAGTGGTTTTTCGGCCCTTCGGTGACCTTTGCTGCTCTGCTATTGGGTTAATTTGAGGTTTTTTGCTTAGTGCAGGCGCACCTATCCCGTGACTGGTGGCCCTTGAGATGAAAATTTGGCCAGCCGTCGCAGGTTCTGCACCGCAGCGGCCAGAGTGAACTCATCCGTCGCGCCACTCATGCCACGTAGCCGCAGGCGATCCAATTTCAGGATGCGCTTGAGGTGGGCAAACAACATTTCGACCTTTTTACGTTCGTGGCGAGAGCGCTGATATGCCGGCGTTGCGGCAATGCGCCGAGCCACATCGCGAGCGGCTTCATGGACGCTGCGAGCGATCTTGCGAATCGAAGTGTTCGGGCAGCACCTGGCTTTCATCGGACATGTCGCGCAGTCGGTCTGTCTGGATCGGAAGATGACGGTGTTGGCTTTGGTGACGTGCGAACGCTCGTTCTTGAAGGCTCGCCATTCGCTGCGCAATGGGTTGCCGGCTGGGCAGCGGTATTCCTAGGCCTCTTCATTCCAGTGGAAATCGTTACTCGAAAAGCTGTCGTTCTTGCGCTCAGTTTTGTCCCACACCGGCACATGCGGCTCGATGTCTTTTTCCTCCACCATCCAGGCCAGCATCGGCGCGGTACCGTAAGCGGTGTCGCCAATGAGGCGTTCCGGCTTGATGTCGAACTGCACTTCGACCCGATCGATCATCGTCTTGGTGCTCTCGACTTCTGCGGTTCGATGAGCCGGTGTGGGTTCCACATCCATGATCACGCCGTGCTCGGTATCGATCAGATAATTCGTGGAGTAAGCGTAGAA
>Ga0307412_10000193_pt1 | contig 42328 bp, 37 predicted proteins | sample DK1Cmetagenome_3_FD_203823 | JGI IMG/M metagenome (GOLD analysis project Ga0307412, IMG submission 203823) | Maize rhizosphere microbial communities from greenhouse at UC Davis, California, United States - DK15-C-1 | ecosystem: Host-associated > Plants > Roots > Rhizosphere > Soil | place: USA...
TGCTTTTTACTAAAATATCAAAAAAATTCCTGAAAAAACAAATAACGGAAATCTAAACCTGAAAAATTGTAGATCGCAAACTTTGAGACACAAAAAAAGACTGCCCCTTTTGAGACAGCCTCTTTTTCATTGTCAAAATTCTGATTGGCTTTAGCCAAAACTTACAATTTCTGTTGACAGTTTCAAATATTTTAAACGTAAAGATTTAATTTTAAGAACAGATAATTGTAAGGAGCAAAGTATTGCAACAAAGTTGCTGATGAATCTGCTTCATAAGAATCAATTTATTGATTCCATTCTTTGCCACCTAAAATATTCAGAATAATAATAAAACTTTGCGTTAAAAATAAACGGTTCAAAGTAAAAATTCGCAAAGACAACCTTTTGAATTTTTATTTATAATTTGAAAATTTATTTCTTCTTCTCAGATTTTACAGCTTGTCTGGCAAGTAACTTCCAGTCCTTTTTCACTTTTACCCAAACCAATACTATATCCAAAGTTACATCGCCCGGAGCTTTTTCAAAATCAGCAGTCGTTGCATAAAAATGGTGACGGATAATGGCTGTATTTCCAACAATATGGATGTTCTGATTGGTAATATCAATGGTTACAAAATCCGATTTTTTACTGACTAATTTATCAACAAACTCTGCAGCATCATCGATGTGACCTCCCGAATGTCCATACGTTAATTCCGGTAAGATCAAAGATTCTAAAGCTGATTTGTCGCCGCTTATCATTGCTGATCTTAATTTTTCAGCAGCGTCAGAAACTGCATTTGTATCATTTTTTTTCTGTCCGAATACAGAAACTGCCATGAAAAAAGTCATGACGAAAATCAAATTTTTAATCATAATTAAGACTATTGAATAGTGAACTTTATATAGTATATATTGAAAAATGTAATCGATTGCGCATTGATTTAAAAAAAATCTACAAAGAATCTCTCTGAATAAATTTAAAAACATTATTCACGGATTCCTTTTTATTTTTTAGAATCATATACGCTGCAGATTCTCCCATGGCTTTAAAATCTGTGGTAATTACAGTAATTCCGAGCAATTCTTTCAAAGGAGTTTCGTTGTAGGAAATAATGCCGATGTCTTTACCCGGCTCAAGATTTTTCTGTCTGACCTGCTTAACCAGATTTACCAGATCCCGTTCCCGGATCGTGATGAAAATATCTTTATCCTGCAATTCCATGTCAGGATAAATTTCATCAAGAATTTCATAATCGAGTTTAAAATCCTTACAAAACTTCTCGAAACCGCGTACAATACGGAAAGGATAGGGGTGAATGGATTTGTCGGGATAAACTAAAATTATTTTTTCGTATTTTTTTATTTTGTCTAAACCTTCCTTTAAAGCATTGTAGATATCATGCTCGAAATCCTGAAAAATAGAGCCGTATTCTCCGGAAATATTAGGCTTGGTATTGTCTAGCAGCAACAACTTGTTTTTCGGGATTTGTTCAATCATATCTAAAACTTGCTGTGTGGAACTGGTATGTTTAGACTGTTCATCACGGAAATGAGGCATGATCACGTAATAATCAAACCCGCCCAGATTCTTTTTTAACGAATTGATGAAAAGAGTTTCGTCACAGTGATAAATGTACATCTCCACATTTCCTTTGGTACCGATTGCATTAACGAAATAATTATAGATCATCATCTTATAAGTACTCGGTTTGTTGATAAGGAAGAAAATGTTGATGACATCGTTTTTATTAATACGTGATATATAATAACCTTTTCCCTTTACAGATTCGATGATTTGTCTTTTTCGGAGCTCTTTATAAGCTTTTTCTACAGTATCTCTTGAAAGAAAGCAGGACTCGCTGAGTTCATTTATAGAAGGAATCTTTTCTCCAATTTTGATCTCTCCACTATCAATTCCATTGAGAATAGAATCTACAATCTGTTTGTATTTAGGAACTCTGGAATGCTCATTGATCATTATTTCAAATGTTTCTGCCATGATGTTGAGATAGGAGATATTTATTTCAGGTTAAAAAATAATTCAAAAAGTTGACTAACGGTATAAGGCAAGTTACAAAAAATTATAATAACTTTTTTGACATGCTTTTAATGATGTAAATCTTTATATATCAATTATAATTGTGATTTGTTCCGGTATAAATTATAAACGGGAAAATACAATTTTAGTATACGAAGTTAAAAACAACGTGAAAAAAATTAATAATAAAGCTTTTTGATGATGCTTACTCTGAAGTTTATTTCCTGTAAAGCAAGAAAAATACAAAAATGAACTGGGAATTAAATTTTGGTGTTTATAATTTCAAAAACAAAAGAGGTAGATGTTTCGAACTTTCCTCCCTGTGTAGCTCCGAATAGAAATTTAGGGGTCTTACTGCCTTTGTCCATCAGAATCATAGGCCGTTCCAATCTTCCGAATCGTTTTAAATGAGCTGGTGCTGCAGGCTCCTTTATGTAAGTCTTCATATCAAGATAAGCGACTTTGGGTTTGGACCAGCTAAGACCATTTCCGGAAGTTAGATGCAGACCGTATTCATGATTAAAAAATCCCATATCACGGGCCACTATATGGAATTTTCCATTTTGTTTCCAGATAAAAGCATCTTCCAGCTGGGCATTGTCAGGCAGCAATGAAAAATCAATAACAGGATTTTCCTTTATTTTCTCGTAAGGACCGGAAGGATGATCAGCCTTTGCCAGTCCATATTTTCGGTTTCCCCTTACCGGACCTTTCTGATTTTCATATTCTTCAGTGTTCCATGATTTATAAAAAAGCCAGAATTTGCCGTCATTTCCTTTTATAAAAGCTGGGTTTGTCGTACAATGGTCGTCCCATGAGCCTTTTTCTCCGGGAAGAAGCAACGGTTTTTCAGGCCTTATCCAATCTCCGGCAAGGTTTTTTGAAGTGGCAAGTCCTATTCTTTTGGTATTTGTTTTTCCATTCTGGTTGCCCATGTAGAAAAGATAATATTCGTCTTCTACTTTGGTAATTAAAGGATTATGACAAGTTGTAGCATCCCAGAATTCGCCACCTCTGGGAGCGAGAATAATTTGTTTATGCCTGAATTCTCCATAAGGGGACTCGGCTTCTGCACGGCAAATTTCAGAACCGTTAAGCCATCCACCCATCCCTTTTTCTTTTTTCCATCTGGAATAAAAAAGATGAACCTTACCGTCTTCGCCCCAAATCGGAGAATTACACCAAATGTAATAGTTTTCTAATGAAAAGGTTCGCCCGATTGGTTTTAGGTTGAAATAAGGTTTGTCGGAAGATGAACCTGTAAATGACAACCCCAGAACCCCAGCTGTGATTCCAAGGGCTGAAGTCTGTAAAAAATCTCTGCGTGTAAAGTGTTTGGGCTTGTCCATCTCATCTTGATTTACTGCTAATTTAGCATAAACATATAAGTAGACTGTCCTGTACTTTCGGTGAATTGTTTAATCTCAACTTATCTATTCTGTCTTTATTTATTTGATTTTAAAAATTAAGATCAGAACATAAAAAAGTCTGCCTTTCAGCAGACTTCAACTATATGAATGTGAAATTTTTAAGGCATTTTTTTGAAACCTTCCGCTTTTATTTTCCAAGAACCGTCTTTCGGAAAACCTGGAAATTCACCTTTAGAATTGTCCCAACCTTTAAGCATCATGGCAACGGTTGTTAAAACGCCGCCATTTCCCGGAAGGTAAATTCTCAAGCGACCATCCTGAAAATTATGTCCGTTTTTAAGATAGGTATTCGTCTGGATTTTCATGAAAAGAGCGTCCAAAGCTTTATTCGGAAGTCCTAATCTTGCCGCATTCATTGCCGTCATCGGAAAATCCCAACCCCAGGTATGTTCCCAGTTCCATCTTTCCCAAACAATATCCAGCGTATTTTTCATGATTTTCTTATCCAGTTTCGGAGATTCCGGGACCATTCCTAATGCTCCTAAAACTGCAGGGTGATCAGTCATCCATTTTGGAAAAGTAAATGAATCTTTTGCCGATTCAGTCGATAAATAAACACCGTCCTGAACCGGAAGCGGAGCCAGTTTTGAAATCACCTCATCCCACTTTTTATCTCTCGGCTGTCCCAGTCTTTCCTTCCACTGCTGAGCAACTTTCAGCGCCCAATCCCAATATGCCACTTCATAAGTGGGGTTGTAGGTATCTTTCGCAGGAAAAACTTCCTGTGCGGGAATCACTCCTTTACCCAGATTATAACGGTCTTTTTCTTGGTCATAAGTGGCGAAACCTGCCATAAAATCTGCTGTAGCAAAAATCAGATCTTTATATTTTTCCAGAACTTTTTTGTCCTGCTTGTCACGATACAAAAGTTCGGTCATATAGATAATATGCGGCTGTTCCCAGATCAGGAAGGCTGCCACAGAAGACGGGCTTTCGTTTCCTTCATTGTCAGACATCTTAATCCATCTTACGCCTTTATAACCTTGTCTTTGTGCTAATTTTTTTGCTTTGTCAAACGATCTGAAATAATAATCCAGTTGTTTTTCCAAAATTTCAGGTCTTCCCCACAAAGCGTAATGAACGCCATGCCACCAATGCATTTCTGTATGTGGCTTTCCGTACCAGCTGTTGAAAGTTAAACCTGTTTCCTGTGGCGGATTGTTTCCTCCACACTGAACTTTTGTTAAATATTCTGACAGCACAACTCTGCGTTCCAGTTCATTTGCTCTTGGATCCGTACTGCCTTCAAAATCTACAGCAGCGCCACTTTTCCAGAAAGATTCCCACCCCGCATTGCTTTCTTTTTCGGCATCAGCAAATAATGTTTTACTGCTTTTTGTATTTTTATCGGAGAATTCTACACTTAATTCAATTGTTTTGTTTTTAGAAGAAGGTTCGTATACAAAATAATGTTTTCCGGCTTCCCGCAGCTTTCCGTCTGTGAAATAAAATTGAGTGTAATAATCAGAACTCTGCAATTGGTGTTCAATCAATCCCTGAGTTTGATTTGATGAAATAATTTTCGTTGTATGATCATTTTCATTTCCGTAAAAAGCAGCATCATCCAGAAACTGTCCTGTTGGAGAAGGGTAACGTGCGAAAACCTTTAATCTGTTTTGAGAAATCAAATCCGACTCAATTTTAACTCCAATTTTATCGGAATTTTGAAAAGAGGCAGTCCAGACTTTTACAGGCATTCCGTCAAGTGAAAATTCACTTGTGATAATTCCTGTCCAAAGATCAATTTTTTGATTAATGTTGGTAAGATCTGATATTTTTGCTTTCTGGCCGTCTTTTTTAAGTAATTCCAGACCAATATTTCCCAGTTGCAGACGGTGTTGGTTCACACGGAAATATTCTACAGCGCCTTTATTTCGTTCAGGTTCTTTTAATTGAACACTGTACAATGCTTTACGTCCTTCATTGTTGAAATCGTACGCTTTTAATGTTTCCTCAAATTTATAATCTTTAGTATTTGGAAAGCTGTTCCAGCCCCATTCTGATTGAGTTCCAAGGGAAACACCTTTTTTATAATATTCCGGAAACGACTGCATTCCGGTAATATCAACAGTGTATGCAAATTTCCCGTTACCAACCGTTAAAGAAGATAAAGTATCAGCTTTTGTGTTGACAATATTATGTCGCTGAACGACCTTTTTACGGTCAATTTTTTGAGCATTTAGCGTAGAGAATCCTATTAGAAAAAGACTGAGGTATATTGCTGGTTTCTTCATTTAATTTTTATTTAAATACAGTGGCACTCATCAGTCCTATAACGACATCGTTGCTCACTGCTGTTAATTTTATTGATTTTAATTCTTTGTTTGGATTAATCGACAAATCAAGAACAGTTGCAGCACCGCCTTCTACAGCGCGGTCTGTAAATCCTTTGATGCCTGAATATTTGGTTAAGCTTCCCCCCTTGTATAATTCTCCGGTTTTCAATTTTACCCGGTATGGAATTTTATCATCAGGAATTTCAAAAGCAAAATTATCATCAAATAAATCCTGTTCAATCGGCCACCAGTTTATAGGGTTTTTCAGTTCTAATTCTATGTGGGTACCATCAGAATATTGAACCATAATTGTCCCATTTGTAATCTGCGACTGCATCGGATTGGTAGAACCTGCCATCAGGAAATAGATTTTTTTTCCTTTTCCTGTCAACGGAATTTCAACCGATTTCGGGAAATTATCCCACTGGCTGGTAAAGACAATATTTTTATCTGCATTATCAATTAAAAAAGGAATTCCTAAATATTCCAGTTTTCCGTTTTTACGATTTGCCATCAATCCGCTGTCGTCAATCTGAGCCGTGACCAACGGATAGCACCAGTTCCCGATTCCCTGCCACGGAAGCTGTAGAGTAGGGACGTTGAGTCGGGGTGAAAGATATTCTTGATTAAAAATTCGGGTGACTTTTTCATTATATTTTGAGGCTAATGAAATTGGTTTAAATTCACCTTGAGTCTCAATTTCCCAATCTGTTATTTCTACATTTTGTTTGATTCCGTTATATTCAAGTTCAATAGAATTGGTTCCTTTACTCAAAGCATTGACAGGAATTTCAATGGATGCTGTTTGACTTTTCTGAACTGAAAAAGTTTTAACAAAACCATTAATACTAAGTTTTCCCCGGATATTATTTGATGATTCGGATTGAATTTGCAGTTTTTTATTCATCCAATTCATTTTCAAAGGATATTGAATATGAACATTCACAGGCTGCCACCATTTTGTTCCGTTTTGCTCCAATTGAACGAAAAAAGTTCCTTTTCTTTCTTCTTTAATTAATTCAAACTTATTGTTAACCACCTCGACCTTCGGCCACCTCTCCAAAGGAAGGGGATTTTTGATCAGTTCTTGTGGATCGTAAATTTGAATGATTTTCTTTTTTGGATCTAAATTCAATTGCAAGTTTTCAGAAATGTAATTCACATACTCTGTCTTCTCAGTTTTTAATTCTTCCCCGGAATAGGTGATTTCAATGGTAAATTCTTTCCCTTTTTCTGTTTCCAGTTTTACAAAAGGCTGTAGAATAGAATTAGGCTGTATCGCCCATTTCACTTTTTTACCGTTTACTGTTACCGATTTTATCTGAGTATGGTTTACCGGAATCAACAAATCAAGCGACACAGGATTGGCAAAGTCTGATTTAAACCAATAAGTTGTTTTTTTAGAATTTCTGTTAAATTTAAATTCCCAATCCGGAAGTTTAAGTTCTGCAAAATTCCAGTCTTTAGGAAACCCTGGTTTTATATTAACTTTATTTTCTAATAATTTAGGATAAACTCCGAAAAGTCCTTCTGTCAGAGTTCTTGCAGCAACTCCAATTGGATCGGCAAAATCTCTGTACAATTCGCCGCGAAATGCATCATAATGCGATAATTGCTCAAAATTTCCCGGACTGATTCCGTAATACATACTTTCGGCAAGATTTCCTTTCCAAAGCCGGAATGCATCTTCGTTTCTCCCTGACTGCCAATAGGCTAAAGCTATTTGTAAATTCTCTGCCAATGCTACATTGTTGATCGACCAATCATAAGGCTGCCAGTTGGTGGTGGAAAGTGTATAATAATCTTTGGTATTTTCACCTTGTACTGTTATGGGAATCTTCGGAATATGACTGTTGATGTATTGTGTGTTTTGATAATTTTCAAATTCATTTAAAATATAGGCATCGGCAACATGATAAACCGACCAGATTCCCGGTCGATCATGAAGAATCTGATTACCCAAAGCATCCTTAAATTCAGCAAAATAACCGTTTTTTTTAATCCAAAGCTGGCGTTTCATTGCTTTTAAAATGGATTCAGCTTCTGTTTCGTAAATCTGGGAGTTTTCGCCAATAATTTTTGCCAGTTTCGCCATTTCACGATTGGCTCTGTAATTATAAGCGGAAGTATGCGTCACCTTTCCACCCGAATATTGCAATGCGTCACTTGCCCAAATTGCAGCATATGCATCATAAAGACCGTCCCGTTTGAAATTTCTTTTTTCCCAATCCATGTGACGAACCATCGCTGGCCACATTTTTTTTAAAAGTTCAACGTTTCCGGTATAATTAAAATGGGAAAACATCTGATCAAAGAAAACCAGATTCATATCATAATGATGCGGTCTGGTATTGTCATTCGGATTTCTTGAAATATATCCGCTGGAAAATACCGAAGTTCCCATTTTCTCTTTATGTCTTGCCAAATGCAACAGGGTATCCATTTCAACGGGTGCGGAATCAGGCTTCAAAACCTGAGAATTTGCATAGCTTTCAAAATGTTCTTTTGCGCGGTCATGCCAACTGAGAACGTCGGCTGCATAAGCTCCACGCCAAGCATTTAAACGCATTCTCCAGGCAACTGCACCGTGCATAAAGGTGGGGCTTTCCCAGATTCCGTCTGCAGCGACAGCCAAAGTTGCCCCGAAATTATTTAAATCTGAATCGGGAGTTTTTAACTGAATTCTATTGATTAAATTTAATCGGGATTGCTCTGCGTCTTTAAATATAACTGCAAGCTGTTCGTCTGAAAAATTTTTATCTGATTTTCCTTTTTTAATTTGAATATAAACGGGATTTTTCTGTGCAGCATATGTTGCGTAAATAATTGGTGATTTTTCTGCTTTATTTTGCGTGAAATCAGATAGTTTTTCCAACGTTTTAGCATCAGTCAATTGTAATGAACCGGTATTGGAAAAGCTTCCGCTGATGAACTGATTTTCTTTTTTCCTGTTTAAATAAGTAAGGTGAAACTGGTTCTTAGTGATTTGAAACTGATTATTTGTGCAATATTCGGGAAGCAAATAAAATCCGGATTCAGGATCTGCACCGATGTCCCCGTTTCTGCTGAATGTCGTTCCGCTTGCACCGCCATAAACTGCGTAGATTTTTGCCGTGGAATCTATATTTTCAGTTTCCATTTTTAAGACCAGACCTTCTTCTTTTGATTGGGCTAAAACCATCAGTTTCAAACTTCCGTTTCCGAGAAGAGGATCTTTAATGGTATAAAGCATCGAACCGGGGCGATAACGGGTTTCAATTTGATCAGCCTGAATTAATTTTTTAATGGAGTTTCCTTTCTGAATAACGAATTGAAGATTTCCACCCATTCCCGGAAGATATAATGCGAATTCCGGCAAATCTCCCGCTTCAACCCGTGACGCACGGTTGTCTCCGTATAAAGCACGATTGAAACGGTATTTTCCATTAACCAATAAAAAATCGCCCTTGTCTTCTTTATAATGCAGTTGTCGCTCATTTTTCTGCCAATGTTTAGATTGTGAAAATGAGGATGAATAGGCAGACAGAATAATTAAGCCGGCTAAAATGGATGTTCTTCGCATTTTATTTTTTTAAATCAGTTAATGGCTGTCCGTTTACGGTCACATTTTTCAATGTGACATTCTTTAAGAAATCAACTTTATAGGGGATTTCAACACCGTTCATTTTTGCGTTAATCATTGTGAAATCTGTTACGGGAGAAGATTCATAAGCATCAGAAAGAATGGCATATTTTCCGCCTTTTTCCACGACTAAATTTTCTACCCAGATATTTCTGATGGTCGGGATGTAATTACCCGGTTTTTCATAATGCATGTTGAAACGTACCGCAGCTTCTTTATAGGCGCCTACTTTTGTGTTGTAGAAAAATACGTTTTCGATGATTCCGCCACGGCTTGAGCTTGTTTTTATTCTTAAAGCTCTGTCAAGATTCTTACTGTCCATCACATTTCCGATGGCATAAATATTTTTTGCTCCGCCTGCGATTTCACTTCCGATCACAACACCGCCGTGCCCGTCTTTCATGTCACAGTTTTCGATAATATGATTTTCTGCAGGCTTTCCGATGTCTCTTCCGTCTTCATCTCTTCCTGATTTTATAGCAATGCAATCGTCTCCCGTATCGAAATATGAATCTTTAATCCATACATTTTTGCATGCTTCAGGATCAAAACCATCATTGTTAGGACCGTGGCTGATTACTTTTACTCTTTCAATTAAAACATTTTCACAAAGCACAGGATTAAGATTCCACATGGGAGAATTTTTTACCTGAACATCTGCCATCCAGAAATTTTTACATTGATAAGGCTGAACAAAATTGGGTCTTAAATAATATCCGTCTCCGAAAATTCTTTCTCTGGCAGGTTTTCTCTGAGCCATATATTCGTGAAGTTTTGCGCGGGCCGGATTTTGTCTTCCCGGGCGGGATTCGTTATATCCGTATTTTGTTGCGCCACACCAAAACCACCAGTGATCGTTATCAGAATTTCCGTCTAAAGTTCCTTTTCCGGTTACTGCGATATTTTCTTCTTCATATGCATAAATAAGGGATGAATAGTTCATACATTCCATTCCTTCCCATCTCGTGAAAACGATAGGGTAGTCGTTGCTGTCCTGACTAAACAAGATAGTTGAGCCTTCACTTACATGTAAATTGACATTACTTTTTAAATAAATAGCACCTGTCAAAAAGATTCCTTTTGGAACGACAACTCTTCCACCGCCTTCTGAATTACATTTTTCGATGGCTTTCTTAAAAGCTTCTGTATTTTTTGTTTTTCCGTCACCAATAGCTCCAAAATCAGTAACGAGATAGTCTTTTTTTCTGAAGGTTGGTTTTACAATTTGTTTTTTTAATGCCGCGATTTCCTTTAAAGGCTGTTCAGCGGAAGTCCAAGGTTTGTATTGCGCCGAAATAGGAATTGACATGATTAATGCGAAAAATATTAAAGCGTATTTTTTCATAATGTTAGAAAAATATTAGTTTAAGAAAGAACATCAATATTAAAAATCTCTTTCTTTATCGCAATCTAATATAATTATGATTAAATATTATCCTGCACTGTCTGTGTAAAATTTATTAATTTTTTTTCTTCTATGTTGTTGTCAATGGCATCAATCTGTCTTGCCTCTCGTTTTGTGTGTTTTACTTTCTTTCAGCTTTTTAATCTCTATAAAATCATCAAAATCAGCTGTATTTACAGTTTCTCGCTGGAAATTAAGATGAACTTTAATATAGAGCATAAAGAACTCAAGTATGAATGCAGTAAAAACTTTATATTACAGCATAAAACAAAAGCCACTTTCGGCATTTATTGTTAAGATCTTGTAAGAAGAAATAATATTGCAGAGTTTGCGGGATATTCGTGGCATTTTATAAAAAATAAAAAACACCGCAGATTTAGACTTATGTATTTGTAAATTAATATTTTCTGAATATTTATTAAATTAGTTTCATAAACTGGACTTTAATATTTGCATACTTTTGTCACTAATTAACCTCCAGAAATCATGAATGTACTGAAAAAACTTCTTGAATCATTTCATTTATCTAAGCAATTGATTGACTTTATTATGGCTGGTGGAGAACATAGAGAAATTAAAAGCATGGATTCACTGGTCTCTTTAGGTGATATTGCAAACAAAATGTTTTATGTAAAAAAAGGAGGACTAGTTTCACAGTATTTTGATGAAAAGTCAGAAAGAGAAAGAACAACCAACTTTCACTTGCCCAGCTTTCTGCCTTTTTTTGTTATTTCAGAAAGTTATTTTGACGATTTGCCATCCTTATCTCAAATTAAAGCCTTTACAAAATCTGAAATAATATATTATGAAAAGGAGAAAGTTTTAGAATTGGTTGAAACTAATGATGAGTATAGAGATTTTTATTATAAAAATATAGTAGAAGTTTTAATTTGCAAAGAGAAATTAATGTCGAGGCTTATAACATTAAGTCCCAATAGGTTGTATTTTACTTTGCTTAAAGAATATCCGGAAATTATAAAAAATGTTCCTTCTAAATATATTGCTGAATTTATGGGAGTAACTCCACAATGGTTAAGTAAAATAAAAAAAACAAATCATATCTGAAATTAGTTTCAGATATGATTTAACATGGTCTGATTAACTTTGTCCTGTTAATTTTAAAAATATAATGATGAAGTTTTTTTACCCTTAAGTATTTTTTTAGGAGTCGTTTTTACAACCGCCCAGGTCGGGGTCAATACACAAAATCCTCAGGGAATATTTCACATAGATGGTGCCAGAAATAATCCAAATTCTGGTTCTCCTACTATTTTACAACAAAATGACGATATTGTGGCCACATCAACAGGGAAATTAGGTGTTGGTACTATTACTCCTATTGCAAAAGTAGATACGCGCCCGAATCCTGGAAATGTTACACCTGGTGAAGGACCAATAGCTTTCGGTGAAACTGTTATGGCAGCAAGTTCAGCCGGTGCCGGTGCTATGAGGTACAGCACTTTATCAGGTGGACTCTTAGAATATAGTAATGGTATCGTATGGAATACACTAACTTCCTCGGTGCAAAATAGTATTATAATAGCCACTAAACAGACTGCCCAATCTATAAATGATAATTCAGTAGTAAATATCACTCAGTGGTCAGAATCAGTTGATCTAAACAATGATTTTGATCCCAGTACAGGGGTGTTTACTGCACCGAGAAACGGAAATTATCAGGTAAGTTTCTCATTCACTCTAGATAATATTACAGGAAATTATATCACTGCCTCATGGATAGAAGCTATTATTGCGTTAAGTGACGGAACTAGAAGGGTTTCATCGATTCCGGTACCTGTCCAGACTAATGGCTATGCAGGCGCAAATGTTTCATTTGCTGTTCGCTTAAATGCCGGCCAGACTATCAGACCAACAATTTATCAGCGTTCAGGAAGTCAAAAGTCCCTCAGAATTACGCAGGATGGCTTTAATAACTTTTCTGTAGTAGAACTTTAAGATACAAATTGAAAGGATGAATAAACATTTGAAAATAGGTCACTAAGAATTGCCGGACAGCCTAGTAAAGTAATCTTGATAAAGGTTAGTGCTTACAAAATATGATAAAAATTAAAAGGAGTACATTGGTATTGTACTCCTTTTGTTTTTTTATGGCTCAAGTCCAGGACCTCCACATGAGTTATAAGGAACGCATGTTAATTTATCATTTACAAAACACATTCTAACACAATCTGCACCTCCAAGAATTGTTTTTAACTCTGCTTTTTTAAGCTTTTTTAGATTTTTCATATGAATAATATTTTATATTGTAGAACAAATCTGAAAAATAATTATTATATAATAGTAGAATTAACAAATTTTAACTTTAAAATTATTATTATTTTTCACGGTTGTCCGATACTAAGAAGCCAAATTAGTGGCTTTTGAAATCATTTTAAATTTGTGCTGTAAAATGCTTTAAATACTAATCTTAAAGCATCTTTTTATGACCAAATTTGCATATATTGTCGTTTAACTTTTTAAGGAGCTTTTGAAGTTGTCTATACTTTGGAATCTGCTGAAAATCAGATAAGCAATATTCATGCGAACAAAAATATTAATTACTGGTGGCTCGGGAAAAATTGCAAGCCACTTTATCAAATCTTTTTCCGATCAATATCAATTTAGAATTTTTGATCTTCACCCCTCTAAGATTCAAGACATATCTCTGGAATATTTTCAGGGAAATCTTACGGATAAGGAATACCTCGTAGAAGCGTGCAGAGATATGGACATTGTTATTCATTTAGGCGGAATTGCCAATCCGGATGCCTCTTTTAATGATTTACTGGATGCCAATATCATTGGAACGAAGAATATTGTTGATGCGTGTATGGAGGCCGGCTGTAAAAGAATTATTTATGCAAGCAGTGCGCAAACAATAGAAAGCTACCCAAAAGATATTCAAATTAATACGGAGATGCCTGTAAAACCAGGAAATTTATATGGTGTTTCTAAATGTTTCGGGGAAGCTCTGCTCTCATACTATTGTTATAACACTGAGTTAAGCGCCATATGCCTTAGGATTGGAGCTTATGAATTTCCAGAGGATTTTACGGAAATGAATGCTCGGGATATGAGTGCTTATCTGCATCCCGATGATTTAAATCAGCTGTTACATCTTTGCATTGAATCTAATAATATAAAATTTAAGATATTAAATGCTATTTCAAATAATACTTATAAAAGGCTTGATATCCAGGAAACTAAACTGCATACAGGTTTTGATCCCCAGTATAATTCTTTCGACCTTTTTAAGCTGAAAAAATAATAATGGAATAAATAGCGGTATTGGTCTCAGAAAATGGGTAATAGCCCAAATTTAAGGGTTTTGATAATTTTTCATAGTTGTTTATTTAAGATGGTTATTAACTTCAGACAACCTTATTGTTGTTTTTCAAATTTTTAATCCAATAGTCACGTTCAACATGTTTTATCTCTAAATCAAGAGACTGTTCATTGGCAGTACCATATTTAGGAATGGCAAAACCTTCTTGAGTATACCGTTTAGTTCCCGATTCATAATAAAAGGCATTGAGACCGTGGACCATTATCTTTACATGGTATATATAGTCTTCTACCATTTTCTGGTAAGGACCAAAATCAGGTAAGCAGGCCGTGATAGAATCAATTTCCCTAACCATCTCATCATGCATTTTGAGCGATTCTGCAATGGCTTCTTCCAATGGTATCTTGTATTCATGCATTATAACCAGAATAATATTCAGTGTTTCATTATCTGTTGCCAATTCTTTTCTTATCGAAGCAAAATCATTCTGAATAGCAATAATCATTGACTGAAGTTCTCTTATCCGGTTCATGGCAGGGTGCCCGTGAATGTGTACAGGCAGAGCTTGCCCCATGGCAGCCTCTGTTAGGTTCACAAAAACCTTCTGTCCGATAGAGTACATTCGGATTAATAAATAACGGCCAACCGAGGGGTAGGTATTGCTTAATTTAAATGGTGTTTCTTCCATCACACCATAGACGAAATATTCTTTAAACTCTCTTGCCATACGTTCGATCCAGAATAACGGCATCCCATTGGCGATCCATTCTTTCCGGGCAGCTGCCATTTGGTGGAAAATGCCAATTTCATTGGGCTGGGGATCTTCTTCCAGCATAACCTCATAGGTGCGATCAGCGAAGGCTTTCAGCTCATCCAATGGCATAATTCCTACATAATCATCCATTATGGTATGATAGTAGCCACACCGCAATATGGGACGCATTATTTCAGGATCACTGGTTACGGGCCACATATTAAAAACAAAATCATATAAGCGCTGCTTTCTGTATCTGTTTCTTGTTTCTTCATCCAAAAAATTATAATCTTCTCGAAACCATTTCTCTTCTTCGGGAAACTCTACAAAAGGGCTTAAAACTCTCGGCCATGGATAACTGGGAATAGGGACAAGTACTGTTTTCATAGTTGTTTTTTAATTTTTATTCTTAATCATTTCTTTATACTCATTACGTGTCTATTTATTTAGATTGACCTGGCTTAGCTTTTTTTTCAATTCCTGTGCTTCTGGAAATTCCATCGCATTGTAACGATCCAATTTTGTAGATATGTTCTTCCAGCCACTAAGCACCATACTCATATAATGTACCCAGTTGATGACTGCATCCTGCCATATTCCAAAATCGGGAAGAGAAGCCTGGAGTTCTACGAATTCTTTCAGGTCTTCGTTGTGCAGACGCAGGTCTTCCAAACAGGCTTCCTTCAAGGACATCTGTCGCTCATGCTGAATGACCTTTACGATATTGTAATAAATACTGTCTGTAGCTTCGTCTTTGAGGACGGATTGTACTTCATTGAAAAAAGTAACCAGATGGCAGGCCAGTGTCTGTAAGCGAATAATTACAGGATGTTCATGAATTTCCCGTGGGAGAATGATCCCTGTTTCCAGTTCTGTAAGCTGCAGAAAAGGATAGAGGCAGATCGAATTTTCACGTAAGGCAATACATTCGGTAACGCTGGGATATGCTTTATTTTTTTTATATTTCAATTCAGTTTCTAGTCCTGTGAAATACCTGCTTATCATTTGTGTAAACCGTAAGATTGATTCTTGGGGAAGAAACTGCAGCAATTCCTGTCTTAGTGATGCCAGCATAGAGCCTAAAGGAATTCCTGAATCTTCAGCGTCTATTTCGCCATTGAGTATTGCAATAGATTGAATATGTACATGTCTAATGTCTTCAGGCTCGCTTTCTTCATAAAGATCATCATTGTACAAGGTCCACAGCATCAGTCTGCAGACGGGCTTAAACCTTTCAGGTGTTGCTGTAGGAAACCACTGAGCTGCAATATGGGCTGTTTTGGTTTTTTTGTACTTTTTCCGAAGGTCGGGATTTTGCTCATAAAGCCACAGGTATTCGCCATCGATCCACTGGCTTTCGGTGATCTCCTGCAATTGCTCGGCATAAGGATTTTTTAACGTAGGGAATGGGTACTTAAACTGCTTTCGGAGCAGCTCAAGAGTGCTGAAATTTTCGGTGTTCATTTGGTCAGGTTTTAGTTTAATACTAATATAAATATTTATTTAATATTATGTTAAGTTTAGTGCTAAATATTTGTATATAAATGAATTGTATTTCAATAGGGTGGGATTAATAAAGGTTTTCAAGCATGTAAAAGAAAACATTCAACGACTTGTCAACTTAAGAATAACTCAATTTCTTGGGTAATTTTTATATTTCTGTTCATACATTTTGCTCTAAAATAATGCAATAGCTGGTTAAAATCTGATAATAGATTAAAAATAAGAGGGAATTTCACTATTGGTTTCTGCGATTTCTTTTTTCTGAACAAACAAGATCTAAAGAGTCTGGTAGAACTTCTTTTCTTCACAATGGAAAGCCTTAGAACTTTTGATTCTAAGGCTTTTATTTATGGTAACTAAAGTTGTTACCAGGAGTTGATAACTTTTTAACTTAATATATCACATGGTGCTACACAGATTACCCAGGGACATCTTTTAATTCCCGGAGGCGGGCAGCATGCTTCGGAACAGCTTAGTGCTCCGCCATTAATATTCTTCAACTGATCTCTTGAAACTTTCTTAAAATTTTTCATAATAAAGAAATTTGGTTAAACTTAAAGCTTAGGGCTGGTTTCCACCGCCACATCCGTCGTATGGCATACATTGCCATTTTCCACTGATTAAGCATATCTGACCACCCGGGCAGTTGATACCACCTTTAATTGCCTTCATTTCCTGTCTTTCGATTTTTTTTAAATTTTTCATAAAAATAAGGTTTAGTTCTATCCGAAATTAATAAATTTTATTCAATTCAGGCAAATTATTTATAAAAATATTTATCTTCAGTAAGTATTATTATGTGATAATTTACTTTAAACTCTTTTAAATAAAGTAAAATATGGCAGGGGTAAAAAATGTTTAAACGTAATTTTTAAACAAAATATACAATTGATTTCATCCTTTATAAAATCTTGTCTTGTGGCAAGTTAATTTTCATGATGGTGCAGTAATTTTGGATAAAAGTTTTGATGAACCTAATCTACATTATATTATGAAAAATTTATTCAAATCCTCTAAGGTTTTTAAGCTGGTACTCATCTTGACAACCATTATGTTTACAGCATCACAGTTATACAGTCAAAAATTAAAACCTTCCGTTAGTGGCTATACACCTGTTAACGGACTCAAAATTTATTATGAAGTCTACGGAGAAGGAAAGCCTCTTGTATTACTGCATGGCGCTTTTATGACTATTGATATGAATTGGGGGCAATTGATCCCAGAGCTGGCGAAGAACCGTAAGGTAATTGCCATTGAATTACAGGGACATGGGCACACGCCGTTTTCGGAGAGAAAATTAGATTACACTACTTTAGCAGGTGATGTGAAAGGAATACTGGATCATCTGAAAATAGATAAGGCAGATATAGCAGGATATAGCTTTGGCGGTGCTGTGGCGTAACAGTTTGCGATACAAAACCCTGAAAGATTAAATAAGCTGGTGATTATTTCTGCTGCCTATAAAAGCACCGGTTGGATACCTGAAGTCAATAATATTTTTAAGGAAATGAAACCCGACCTTTTTACCAACAGTCCGATGCAGGCTGCCTATGATGCCGTAGCGCCTGATAAAACGAAATGGACCAGGTTTTTGGAGCAGATGATGGCAAATGCCGGACAGCCGTTTGACTTGGGTGATTCTAATATTTCTAAAATTTCCGCACCCGTTTTAATCATAGCCGGTGACAATGACGGACTGGATAAAGCAGAGCTGGCAAAAACCTATAAGTTATTGGGAGGCGACATTTCTGCAGATCTTAAGCCTATGCCCAAATCTCAGTTAGCAATCGTTCCGGGGCAGGGACATGTCAGCCTGATGATGGATACCGCGACGATTCTGAACTATTTGAACAGTTTTCTAAAGTAACTGATAGAACTGAATAGTAAATTATCTTAATTCATCAATGAAATGAGACAAATAACTTTTTTATCAATGGGGCAGTTCCGGCATCCTTTGCCCGACAGAAGGCTATGTAAGGCCAAAAGGTGTAATTAGCCCATGACAAACGTACGGGCAAAATTATAACAGGTAAGGTCTAAAGATTACTTCCTATAACTTAAAACTACAACAATATGAATACAAAATTTGAAGCAGGCATTAATATCGCCATAAAAATTCCAAAAAATAAATATGAAAAAACAGTCGCTTTTTACAGGGATATTCTGAAGCTGGATGTTGAAGAAAAACCGATTGCCAATCCTACCGTTTCCAGAACACATGAAGTGAAATTCGGTAACAATATAATATGGTTGGATTGTGTGGACAACTATACCCATTCCGAAACCTGGCTGCAGCTCACCGTTCCCAATATAGAAGACGCGACAAAATATTTGCAGTCGAACGGTGTGGAGACCTGTGACGAAATTGAGGAACTTCCTGAAAATATGCACTGGATTACTGACCCGGCAGGTACGGTTTTCAATGTACAGGAAACGCCAAAATAATATTAAAAAAGCTGTAACCATTAGATTACAGCTTTTGCTTTTTATTAAGAATCCTGGCAATCTTCAGGAACTGAAAACTGCATAGAATTGATTTTGATTATTTGATTGTGACAGTCATATTCGGAACTATGATATCACCATTAGAGCCTGAATATCTCTGAGCAAATATTTCAATATAATCATTATTTGAAAGCTCGGTAGTTCCGTTTATTGGCAATACAACAATGTCATTGGTAGTTGATCCTCTGCCGTATACCTTATATTGACTTAAAACACTTCCGTTTTTGGCAATATAGATGATGTAAGTTCCTGCTGACGGGACCTGGAAAGAAATGGATCCTGTTACTTGAAAAATTCTTTTCTTTTTGCCTAAATATTTTAATCTGTTGGGAACACCGTCTGTTGAGAACCTGAATAAATTGGAGGAAATGGAGGATGAATTTGTATTACCAACCTTCACAATATTACTGGGGTTAGTATTGTTGGTAAAACTGACGCCGATGCCGGTTCCTACAGCAGAGTCTACAGCAAAGTCACCAACAGCATTCGTATCTGATTCAGTGGGTATTCCGGCCGCTCTTACCGTCCAGCTATTGTTAAAATTATATCCGGGATAAGTTCCTGTAGCATAGGGTCTGATATACCCTGTAGTATTGGTACCTGTAAAAACAACAGATTCCATAACAGCATCACCGGTTATTGTAAGCCCGGATGTTGAAACATCAAATCCTGTAGCAGATCCATTCACCTGGCTGAATCCGCCCTGCTTTTCCACTAATGTGAAGGTACCTGTCAACCGTTCATACGTCCCGGAATTATTCCCAAACCATCCTATATTACTAAGTAGCAGCTGCGTTATATTATTATAGGTTATGCCGTTACTGTTTCCTGTAAATTGAATGATACTTAAAAACACCAGCCCGAAACCAGAGATTGTTCCAACCGTATTCGAGTTGGCAACAACACAATCCCGGAATATCAGGTTTTGTGCAGCAGATCCGTTTAGATTGAAAACATTTCCACCCGGTGCCGTAAGAGTTATGCTTTTGATGCTGCCCCCTGTAGCCCCTTCAAAAATATTGCCCGAAGTTCTGCGGATAATGTCGTTATTACTGTCATGGCCGGTAATGTAAGAATTATTTATATCGATGGGCAGGTCGAATGTTACCTGTCCATTGATCTCGTACAGTGTATTAGAGTCCATAAGATATTTCCCTCCGCCACCGGCAGCCAGTTCATCGGCTAAAACTGTATTCAGCACATCAGTAGACTTTATGCGTTTAAAGTTAAGTCTTTCAGTCACACTGCTCGCCAGTGGAGACCATGATGCTGTAGAATTTTCGTAATAATAAAATAATTTCAATGTAGTATCATAGACCAGAAGTCCATCTGCTGGAGATACTATGGCGGTCCTTTCTGCTGTTGTCATCCTTGGAGCCAGCATTCCCCTGGTTGTGGAGCTTACGTCCAGCATAGCACTTGCATCGGGAGTGGGTGTACCAATGCCAATCTGAGCTTTTCCTGTAAAGAACAGAAATAAAAAGAACAGCAGTAAAAAATTCTGAGAATAGCGGGTAAGCATTGTATTCATGGTTTAATTAATTTAAGGTTATGATGATAAGGTTGCATCTCTGTATGGCCGGAAAGTTTCAGTAATAAGGGTATTATAGATAAATAATCCAAACTGTATATTAATCTGATCATATGGATTGTGATAAATAGCAACAGGAAGAATCATAAGTAAATCTAATAAATCTCAAATTGTAGACTTATGATTACAATCATAAAAATTTTAATTAAATATATACAAATAATTGTTTTTTTTTTACATATTTTATATTCATAAGAAGAGAATATTTAAAATACAGATAAAATTTTCATTAGAAATTCTCCAAAAATGATGTTTATGATCTCAATCATGATGTCGGTGAAGGATACCCCTTAGATTTGTAGATGATTAATGCACACATACTATCTAAAAATGCTACACTTGCCTCCCGTACTGTGGGAGGTTTTTTATTGAAGAGTCTAAAACATATTTTGGCAGTTTTGAAAGAATAATTTTTACAATCTGAGAAAATTGTTATCAATCACTATTTGGGCAGGTGGTTTCAAAATGATCCATTATGATGTGAGTCATAAAAAAGCAAATAGCAGTTTTTATAATTTTGTTAGACACACACCACAAAATTTTAATATTATGAAATCACTAGTATCATTGGCCTTAATTTTAGGCTTCATTGCCGTCAGCTGCAAAAAACAGTCTCAGCCACAACCTACCCACATCGACAGCCTGAATACCGGAGACAGTATGGTGACCGGTGCAGCCCAAGTTACGCCGGATTCCGGGGATAATACTCTTCCGATGGACAGTACGGCTTATGATGTAGATTCCATTAAAAACACTAAGTAGTTTTTAAACTGGTTCTGTTATACGTTTTTATTTAACGAAAGCGGGAACCGGCACTTCCTTATTTAAGAAAGGAGATCGATACGGATCTGTAGAATTGATGTACAATGTATTTCAACAGATATCAACTATATATCAACTATAAAATTTCATTATGGGAGAATCGTCATTATTTAATCAGACGGGCATCCAGATAACGATACTGTTAATGCTGATGGTGATTATTGCCGGCTTAGTCATCCTGATCTTTAAATTTTTATCTATCTATGGAAGGATATTAAGGCGGAAAGAACTTCAGGAAGCCCGGAAAAAAATAGAAGATATGTCTTCTGAAGAACTTGCGGCATATGAACGGAGGGAAAAGGAGCTTAATTTTCAGCCTGCAGAACATCAGCTTTCCGGAACCTTACCGCCCGCCGATGAAAAAGGAGTTATCCGGAACATTAATACTGTAGAAGACTTCAGAGTGTTTCCTACCAAAAGAAGGACATCATCTTTCCTGCAATATATAAGTCCTGAGCTGAGTAAACTTATTCTTTATTTTCTGGGGACTGCCATATTCTGGCTTATTATAGGAACCAGTTTTGGCCTGTATGCCGGGATAAAATACGTGGCCCCTGATGTTGAGCATACCAGCTGGCTGAGTTTTGGCAGACTGCGCCCTGCCCATACCAACGCCGTGTTCTGGGGCTGGGCATCATTAGCGATGGTGGGGTTTTCCTATTACGTTGTTACAAGAGTGAGTAATGTGGAAAATTACAATATCAGGCAGGGGTATATTTCTCTAATTCTCATTAATGCTGCGGTTCTGACCGGGACCATATCTTTATTGGCAGGAGTCAATAATGGGGGTGGAGAGTACCGGGAGTACATATGGCCCATCATGATCACTTTCGGAGCCGGTATTGCGCTCTCATCTCATAATTTGTTTAAACCCGTTGTCCAGAGAATTGTAAAAGAAATTTATATTTCAAACTGGTATATTATTTCGGGATTCATGTTTATTGTTATTGTCATTATCGTAGGTTATAGCCCGATATGGCAGGACGGGGTAGGAGAAACCATTACCCAGGGATATTATATGCATCAGGCGATCGGTATGTGGTTTATGATGATTAATCTGGGATTGATGTATTACTTTCTTCCCCAGCAGCTTAATAAGCCTATTTACTCCTACAGTTTGGGAGCATTGGCTTTCTGGACCCATATTTTGTTTTATACATTAATCGGGACCCATCATTTTATTTTCAGTGCCATTCCCTGGAGGCTGCAGACTACAGCTATTGTGGCCAGCGTTGGAATGCTGATTCCGGTGGCTGCAGGAACCACTAATTTTCTTTTGACCTTTAACGGAGCCTGGTTTCAACTGAAAAACAGCTATACGCTTCCTTTTTATTTCATGTCTATTATTTTCTATTTTACCGGATCCTTCCAGGGGACCGTGGAAGCTTTTAGATATACGAACCTGCTTTGGCACTTTACAGACTTTACTGTTTCTCATTCTCATTTAACCATGTATGGAATTATTACCTTTATGTTATGGGGATTTTCCTATACCCTTATCCCACGGCTTACCGGAAAAGAACCTCCCAAATTATTAGTAGGAATGCATTTTTGGCTGGCTTTAATCGGGCTGTTGTTTTATGTTATTGCATTAATGATTGGCGGAACACAGACCGGGCTGTTATGGATGAAAAAAAAGCCTTTCATTGACGGTGTTATCAATATGTTTCCTTTCTGGTTATGGAGAGCAATAGGAGGAACCATGATGTGGGTAGCTCATCTTATTTTCGCCTATAATTTTTACAAAATGATTACACCGGACAGGAATATCAGAATTCCACGGACACCAGCCGAAATACTGGCTGCGAAGAAACAGAATAGCCATACTGAATTTAACACCTAAAAAAATTGCGATGATACTATTGAATGATCATAGAATACTTTTCGGGTCGGCACTTTGTCTTTTCGTTTTTCTTACGCTTTACATTGCCGTGATTCCGGCTCTTGACAATCAGAGAATCAATAAACCTTTACCCAGACAATCCAAAGTATTAACTGCAAAGGAGAAAGCAGGTAAAATGGTATATATCGAAAACGGCTGTGTAGCATGCCATACCCAGCAGGTGAGAAATGTTGAGATGGACAATGTATTTGGCAAAAGACCAAGTATCCCGGCAGATTTTGCGATTAACAGAAGAACTGACTTCTGGAGAAATACAGCGAATTTAATGGGAACACAGAGAGCGGGTCCGGATCTTACCAGTGTAGGCGAGAGACAGCCAAGCGATGAATGGCACCTGATTCACCTTTATCAGCCAAGAGCCGCAGTAGAAGCATCCATCATGCCTTCCTATGAATTTCTTTTCATAGAAAGAGATTATCTGCAGCCCGGTGATGTAGAAGTTAAGGTACCGGAAAAGTTTCTTAAAAACAAAAGAAAGAAAATAGTAGCGACAGAAAAAGCACTTCAGCTGGTTGCTTATCTGAAATCCCTCAAACAGACCGACTATACAGACAAATCTATTGTCCCTCCATTTTTATATAAACAGACGAAAAAAGAAACAGAAGGAGGACAGGGAGCCTCAAATTTACCGGACGGGGCAGAGCTTTTTACAGCTAATTGCGCTTCATGCCATCAGGCGAACGGGGAAGGAGTGCCGGGAGCATTTCCACCCCTGAAAGGCAGTCCGGTAGTAAGCGGCGGGGATCTGGAACTCTATGTAACGATTATTATGAAAGGGTATGACCCCAGACCGGAATTTGCAACCATGCCGGCCGTTGGAATTAATGCCAATTTTACGGCAGAAGATGTAACAGCCATTATTAATCATGAAAGAACAAGCTGGGGAAATAATTCGAAAAAAGTGACCTTGGAAGAAGTAAAAGTAATCTTTGATAAAATAAAAAAATAGCATGAAAAATATATTTAAAAAAATACTGTCTGTGACTTTAATTCTATTGGTTAATTATGCGCTGGCATGTGATGCCTGCCAGCTTCAGCAGCCTGAAGTCACTAAAGATCTTACGCATGGTGCCGGACCCGAGAGCAATTGGGACTGGTTTATTGTAGGAATTGTTATCCTGATAACAGTTTTAGCCTTTATATATTCAGTTAAATATCTGATCAAGCCGGGTGAAAAAGATAAAAAGCATATTAAATATTCGGTTTTTTCAGATGAAAATTTAACGTTATGACAAAAGACAGGAGCAAAGTTTTTCTTTTCCTGGATGATGATCCACATCCTGTTGCAGAACTGGAAACCCCCATTGTATTCGATCTGGACACTAAAAAGCTGACCGATGGGGAACATGTATTAAAAATTGTCAGCCAGTCACCATCAGGAAAAGAAGGGATAAGAAAAATCAATTTTACGGTTGCCAACGGGCCATCCATAAGAATTGAAGGCCTGAAAAACAAAGATGTAGTAGACGGTACCCTCTCATTAATGATCAATGCTTATGACAAGGGAAACCAGAAAAGCTTTCTCATCAACGGAAGCGAAACCCCGCAGACGATACCGTTCTGGATATGGATTATCATTATCTTATTCGTAGGCTGGGCTGTTTACTATGAAATAACGAGCTCTGCAATACAGTAGCAGTATAGCTCTGCTAAGATTAGAGAAAATGTACACTTTATCATAATCTATTAAAAACAATCATATGGTTATTAGTGAAAAGTTTTTGTTTTCAGCGGGTGCTGAAGTAAAAGAATATAATTCCGGGGATGTCATTTTTCAAAAGGGAGAAACTCCTTCTTATTATTATCAAATAATTAAAGGAAAAGTAAAGCTTGACCATTTTAATAAAGACGGTAAAGAACTGGGCCAAAAAATAATCGCGGAAGGAGAGAGTTTTGGTGAATCTCTGCTTTTCATAGGCAGGGCTTATCCTATGGAAGCCGTTGCCTTAGAACCCTGTTCAGTCATACGGCTATACAGGATTAATTTTTTTAACATGCTGGATATCTATCCGCGGCTGTATTTTAATTTATGCAGAGATCTATCAAACTGCCTTTATTATGCTTCAGGGCAATTCATTACAGGTACAGGCAGTTTAATTGGAAAATCCATCTAAAAAGTTGAAACAGATAAGCTGCAGCAGTTAATCGAAATCTAGATCTATAAAATTAAGATCTGGCTTTAATCTGAATCAAAGACTGTGGACATGGCTCATGATGAAACACCATACAGACTATGGAAAAAAAACAGATAATACCCTTTCTGCAGGGCCTGTACTTCGTAATAACCGGGATCTGGCCACTTGTTCATATTGAAAGCTTTCTATACGTAACTGGTCCTAAAACAGATATGTGGCTTGTTAAAACTGTAGGGTTGCTCATATTGCCATATAGTATTTTATGTTTTTATGCAGCATGTATCCCAAAAAGGAGACCTGTCATAGCTTTAGTGAATATGATGTGCTGTTTTGGATTGGCGGGAGTAGATCTTTATTACTATCTAAGGAATGTTATCAGCTGGGTCTACCTGATTGATTTTGCATTGGAAACAGCATTTTTTATTTACTGGATTTTTTACTTATTTAATTCAAAAAGAGCACTATAGACTGTATCATCCAGATAATACCTTGAAAATATGAAAGTCAAAGAAATTCCTGGAATTCCACGTCAGAAAAAAGGTGGGTTTCATAATACAGAAAGCAAAAAAGAATTTGATCATCCTGAAACAGCTGTTCAGCAGTTTGCTATACTTAAAAGCAGGCTTTATTCCATTAATCAGTGGAAGGATTTTTGTGGTGAAGGGTTTGCTGATTTTAAGCTTTACGATTCATCAGGAAATTATACTGATAACATTCCACAGAAAGGATATTTTATAAGAATTGATATCCCGGGTCCCGGCACGGCCGAAGCTGATGGATTCGACTGGGTAGAAATTACAGAGATCAGTGACCAGCATACAAAAGATGACGAATTTGAAAATATCTCAATTACCTGCAGGCCTTCGAAAGCTCCGGGCAATTCCATTAAAAAACATACAGCCCATTTTTATTCTTCTTCCGCCACCTCAACGTTCATGATTTCAAGAGGGAATACCTATATCAAAGCAGCTGTTTACGGCAGGAATGAAACCGCCAATTTGCAAGCCGCTTTCCTGGATAAGATAAGGAATCTTTTAATTGCAGCCGGAGGAATAATAGGCATCTCCAAGATCCAGTGGAAGAAGCTTACAGATGCTTTGTTAGATTTTTAAATGATAAATTGTTTGTTATGAAAAATAGTTTTTTTGACAGTTTTGCAGATAAAGCTGTTTATTTTACAGGAAGTGCAGGTGCTTTTATTACGGCAAGTATCCTTGTGCTGGTATGGGCGGGTACCGGGCCTTTTTTTAATTTTTCAGAAGAATGGCAGATCGTGATCAATACCGGAACGACTATTATCACTTTTTTAATGGTTTTTTTAATTCAGAAGGCTCAGAATAAAGATTCCAAGGCTATACAGATCAAATTAAATGAACTTATTGAAGCCCATACGAAAGCCAGCAATCAAATAGTAGATATAGAAGATCTCACAGAAGAAGAGCTGGATAAGATTCATAAGCTTTATGAAAAAAATGACGGTTTCTGGAAAAAGCAGGAAAAAGCTGAATCCAATCCTGATGATAAGGCCTGTAATTACCGGTATAAATAATATCTTAATGTTTAACAGAAAACCAAAATAAAATATGAATGGAGTTATTATACAATTCTTTCATTGGTATCATGAAGGAAATTTGTGGAATGAATTTACAGAAAAGTGTGATGATCTTAAGAATATGGGATTTACAGCAGTATGGCTTCCTCCCGCAACAAAATGCGTTTTAGGACGGGAGGGCAGAGGATATGATATTTATGATTTGTATGATCTGGGGGAATTTGACCAGAAAGGAAGTATTCCTACAAGATACGGAACCAGGGAAGAATACCTTTCCGCCATTAAAAAAGCCCATGAAGTAGGCATATCCGTGTATGCTGATATTGTACTGAATCACAGAATGGGTGGCGATGAAAGTGAAACTGTTACCGTACATCAGGTCAATGAAGAAAACCGGAATGAAACCATTGGTGAACCCTTCACGGCAAAAGCCTCTACAAAATTCCTTTTCCCGGGAAGAAACGGAACCTATTCTGATTTTATTTGGGACCATACCTGTTTTAGCGGAATAGATATCATTCAGAAAGACGATGAAGAGAGAAAAGGTATTTTCAAAATCCATAATGAGTACGGAACAGAATGGAACCAGGCGGTAAGCCACCAGTTCGGAAATTACGATTATCTGATGGGAGCTGATGTAGAATACCGTAATCCTTATGTTGTGAAAGAAATGAAAAACTGGATCAAATGGTATCTGGAAACTACCCATGTGGATGGATTCCGTCTGGACGCCCTGAAGCATCTCTCGGTTGATTTCTTACAGGAATGGATTACCTATATAAAAAAAGAGCTGAAGCCCGACTGTTATATATTGGGTGAATTCTGGAAGCAGGAATCTGAAAAAATATCTGATTTTTCCGATAAAATTAATGATATGATCTCCTGTTTTGATGCTCCCCTCCATTATAATTTTTTCATGGCATCAAAGGATGGACGGAATTACGATCTCAGCCAGATTTTAAAAGGCAGTTTTCTGGAAAAAAAGCCGGTCCTTTCCGTATCGTTTGTTGAAAATCATGACACACAGAAGCTGCAGTCCCTGGAATCCGCTGTAAAGGATTGGTTCAAACCTCTGGCTTATGCCATTATTTTATTATGGGAAGAGGCATATCCCTGTGTTTTCTATCCGGATCTTTTCGGTGCGGAATATACGGATACAAAAGATGGTGAAGAAATAAAAGTCATTATGCCAAAGGTGGAAATTCTGCCTAAGCTGCTTGAAGCAAGGAAGCAGTTTGCCTATGGCGAACAGATCAGCTATTTTGATCACCCCAACTGTATTGCGTGGGTGAGAAAAGGAAATAATGAGTATCCCGGCTGTATTGTTATTCTGTCCAATGGTGAAGATGGCTATAAAGACATAGACCTTGGAAAAGAACATGCAAATTCCGTGTACCGGGATTTTACCGGTCAAAGAGAAGATGAAATTAAAACAGATGAAAATGGCAAAGCCAGATTTGTGGTCAGTTCACAATCTGTAAGTTTATGGGTTAAAGTATAGATGTGTCTTACCGACCTTAATGGTGGCTAAAGGGTCATCCTTAAATTGACGTCTTCCACATCGCCCTCTTTTTTAATGGTAACGGATTTCCGGATGTTTGCCTCACTAACAATCTTAAAGTAATGATGCCCCTCTATTTCTCTGGAACTCTGAAGAGTATTATTGATATAGGTATTCTCATAACCCAAAGTATAACTCTGCTGTTTATCCTGTATATAGTTGAATCCGGTGATCAGCAAATATTGTCCGGGCATGAGATTATTGATCTCGAAGCTGCCTTTATCATCCTTTACCTGTATTACTTTAATGCAGGCTTTAGCCTCTTTGTGCAGCTGTACAATCTTGCCTTCCTTTTCATACTTTTTGCTTACTTCCAGCCACTCTTTAAAATAGGCAGTTTGTGGCATTACAATAATAGAGGTTCCTTTGGGTGCATATTGTCTTTTGTTGATGTTAAGAACCGCAATTCCTTTGATGCCCGATTGGTTATCTTTAGCAAAAGCCTGTCCCTTGATTGTTGATTTGCCCCCTGTCATCAGCTGTATGGTTTCACTTTTGTTAAATTGGGCTTTCTGTTCAACCGTGAATGACTGGGCTCCAGCTATAGAGAAAAGCAGAAGAAAAGCTATGATATAGTAATTTTTTTTCATAAAAATAGTATTTAGATTAAAATGGATAGGGGGTGTATGTTGCAAATATATCAAAAAATATGATATCCTAATTAAAGAGATAAAGATCTGAATATTAATTAGTAAGAATCATTTTATCAGAGTTTTTAGTTGCTTTATAAGCTGCTGAAGTTTTGTGATTTTGGGGACCAAATTTTCAGATTATAATAATTATACTTGTAGATGGGCCTAAAGTAAGTTTTTTATTATAAGAAGCTCATTAAATGATGTTTATAATGAATTGGCGTTGTAAAAATGTGCATTTTGGCAAATAAATTGTTGTATTGGTATTGAAGTAATTATATGCTTTATTATTTATCACCACTTTAAAATTATTATTATGAAAAATTCTGTTTTAACACTTTTTGCAGTTGCTGCCCTGATAGCCTGCAAAAAAAATGAAACCACATCGGTAAACGAATCTACAGATGCCCCGACTGTATCTGCTCCGGCTGAATCTGGAATGACGGTTACGGACTCTACTAAAATGGCGGATAACACGGCCAACACAAATTCGCTCAGTGATCAGGACAAAAAGTTTGCAGATGCCGCAGCCAAAGGAGGCCTGATGGAAGTAATGATGGGACAGCTTGCTGCTATCAATGCTTCGGATGCAAAAGTAAAAGCATTGGGAGAAATGATGGTAAAAGATCACAGCAAAGCTAATGACGAACTCAAGAAATGGGCCACGACAACAGGCTATACGCTGCCAACCAGTCTGGATGCCGCAAAGCAGAAGGAATATGATGACCTGAAAGCAAAAAAAGGAGCTGAGTTTGACAAAAAATATACCGACCTGATGGTCAGTGATCATAAAAAAGATATAGAAGAATTTAAGAAAGAAGCTTCGGAAGGTAAAGATGCATCTTTAAAGTCTTTTGCGGGTAAAACCCTGCCAACATTAGAGCACCATTTAATGGAATCTGAAAAAGCAAAAAATGCCGTAAAATAATCTGCGGTATCTACAAGATAAGCTCCTCTTTTTACAGAGGAGCTTTTATTTTTTCAGAATGTTATCAAAAACCGGTTTATTTAAACAGCGGAAGAATTATCTTGGGATAACAAAACCTCTCAGTTCTGCCATTTCTCCATCTTTGAATCTCCAAACATCACAGTAATCATAGTCTGTCCATCGTCCTTCTTTGTCCAGCAGGCTAATTACGCCTACTGCCGTCACAAAATCTCCTTCACTTACCATATATTCTACGTCAAACTTGGGCGGCACCCTGTAGGCATCTGCCAGATAATTCCGCACTTCCTCTTTTCCTGAAAGAACCTGATCACCTACAAATATCCACTTTGTATTTTCGCTGCAATACGAAAGAAAGGTTTCGTGGTCACCCTTTGATATCGCGTCATTTGCCTTTTCTAAAACAGTTTTATTATCCATAGACAGATATTACAAAGTATAATAGTACATCAATAATCATCATCAATAGTCTGTATAGCCGTTCAGATCATGTCCGTTACCAGATTAGCAGTCTGCCAGAGGTGAGAGGTCAGTATAAATCTAATTCAGCTGATAATTAACAATGACTAAGCTCAAAATGAAATGGACATAGTCCTCTTGAGCCTCTTTTACATTCATCAGTTTGTTTTTATAGGCATAGGAGCTCAGAACTTTTGTTAAGTTCTGGTAAGTTTCAAAATGATCCCCTTTAATTTTGACTCTTCCATTACTGTCTCTTGTTTTAATAATTTCATTATCCAGGGTTCTGACTTTAAATAAGGCATATGATAATTTTGGCTGGAAATTCATTCGCCCTGTATATCTTTCAACTATATTAACCTTGAACGAGTCAAATACGATTGTGTTAAAAACAACAGTAGAGTAAGCATCCTGAGTATTGAGCTCAAGTGTATAGTTCATTATTTTTTATTTTTCTACAAATTTACTCAGAAGCTTAAAAGAATCAAAGTAAAATAAAAATTTAACTTTTTAATAACTATTATTCAATAGCTTTTTCACACAGCATTAACCATTTAGGAGAAAATAATTTATTTCCTACAGATTGATCAGAGTAGAAATAATGAAGATAGTCTCCAGAAATGGCCCAGGAAATACTCAGGAAAAAAGTAATATCAAAGCCTTTGAATCAGTAGTGACGGTTAAATTCAAATACCTGAATATCATTTTTTTGATTGAAAATATACTTCTGTCATAAAAATAAACTAGAATCCCCCTTTTGTTTGGGAACAAATTGCTTCTTTCTCATCATCTATGATGGCATGTAATGATAGGAGGGGGATTAACTAATTTATATATTGTACTGTTTAATTGGCGATTTTGTAGCCGTAAAAAGAACTTACTACCACCTGGTAAGTAATCCCGCTGGTTACGGCTGCTGCTGAAGCCATACTTACGGTTTCTCCGGCATTCAGATAGGTAATGCACGAAACGTTGGTCCCTACCAATATACCCGGATTCGACTGGTAAGACTGAACCAATACATTATTGGGAGTGGTACTGAAGTTTTTTACAAGATATAATATAGCCCATGCAAAATTGGGAGCACCGGCAATCGCACCGTTATCAAACTGGGTAGAGCCGTAAAACATATAATATCCGCTGGTAGCAGCAGTAAACCTTCCATTGGTCGTATTCATTACATTTCCTGTATTGATGACTGTGCCTTCAGGATAATTAATTTCAGCGTTGATATAAGGTCCGCTGACGGTAGAAGGAAGGGACTGTCTTGTTGTGGTACTTATAGTGGAAAAAGCATAAGTAGATGCTGCTGCAGGCAGGCTGCTGGAACTTGAGAGCAAAATAAGTTCCCATGTCGTATTGGTCACAGTTCCTTTGCTTATGAAAAAAGCGTAATAACCCGGAGGAACACTGATAGAAGCTACTCCCGCACCGCTTTGAGTGTCAATTAGTTCTGTTCCGCTGGCGGCTATAGATAATGTTGCAGTACCGGTATTTTTGAAATGGTAGGTTCTTCCGATAAAATTGCCGGATCCGCTTACAGCAGCAGGCAGCGTTAAAGTACCATTGCTGTTACCGTTGTAGGCTATATAGTAATCATTGGCATCAACAGGGCCACTTGTTCCGGTGGTTTTGTAGGTTGCAGCAAATGAGCCGTTAACGGTTAGTTTACTGCCCGGATCGCTGGTATTAATACCTATATTTCCGGATTGAGAATATATCAGACTGCTGTTTAAAAGGGCTATTAACGGCAGGAAAAACATTTTTTTCATATTAATAAGATTAAATGAATAAATAGCAGGTAAATAAATTTATTGGTTTGATAAAGAGGGTGTATTGTAATGAACTGCTGCAGGAACGAGGGAATTTTGCAGCAGTTCAACTTTTCAGCTTTATGTATTTAGAATCATGGTTATAGTGATTTCTTTAATTTTGGAATTTAACAAAATCTAGATAAAATGCAGGGTTACCTATGTTGAATCCTGTTGGCACAGTTGCATTAGTTTTTACACCTACAATAGAATAAGTGCCCGGAGTAGAAAAATAAAGCACTCGGTTTTGGTCTCTTGGTGACATCATCTGAACATCTGCAACGTTACAGTAAGTCCTCCAAATCTCACCTACTCCATTTATATAAAATCCATAATCATTACAGTTTGATTGTATTGTCACCCCACAACGGAAAAAATACCATCCTTTTGCAGGAATAGTTACTGAAATCCCCGTTGGAAGAAGAGCTCCCGGACCTCCAGTAAAAGGATTTACCAGTGTTCCGGAATATGATGTCCAGTTATCGGCAAATGCAGTGGTAACGGTTGATGACCAGGTAGCCAGTCCATTGGCATCACTGGTTAGCACATACCCCAGCTGCTCTGTACCGTCTTTAATCTGTAGCGCACCGTTAGTAGTACCATTGTCTATAACAATTTTAGAATTAGCAGCTCCTGCAGGAACTGTATTGGTTCCCAGTAAAACTTTTCCGGTTCCGTCGATGCTTAGGTTATTTCCGGCAGTAGCAATATGGGTGGGCTGGGATAGGGTACCTCCTAATTTAACATCGGTGCCCGACATGGAGAGACCATTACTCGCCGTAATATTATTATTGATGATCGTAGTTCCACTACCGCTGCCTCCTTCAAGTTCTGTAATTGACATAAATCCTATACCCGGATTTAATTGAGCTGTTCCGGCCCCGCCTAGTCTTACCTTTACAGAGGTATCAACAGTAGGTCTATAAATGGCATATGCTTCCGGTTGTCCTCCTATTGTGGTTGCGGGATAATTATTTATTGCGTCAACAACTCCAGTGGTACTGGATGGAAGTACAGAATTATTGGAAGCATCAACCCATTCGTACACAAAAAAGCCGCCTGCCAGGGAGAAGTCTGTAGCATGTAGCTGACAACGCAGTACATAGGTTTTGCCGGCCTTTAAATTAAAAACTCCGGCATTGTAGGTAATATTATTGGAAGCAATTACGGATCCAAACGTTACATCTGATCCTGTAGAAACAGATTGAGATGCATTAGGTTTTACAATAATGTAATCACCTGTAGAAGAAGATCCCATGGAGACTACTTCCCATGTAGAATTGGCACCTGTAAGTCCGGTATTGATCAATTGGGCACTCTGATTCGCTGGTACTGTAATACTCGCACTTCCATTAATGGTTTCCGGGGCAGCAGAATTTACCGTTATGGTAAAGTTTGTATTATTCTTGATAGTATACATTCGTCCCTTAAAATTTCCCACTCCGCTGATGGCTGCAGGAAGATTGAATACCGCATTGGCGGTACCATTATAAGAGACATGAAAATCCGACGAATTTAAATTGTAAACAGCTGCAGTTACTGCAAGATAATGGGCAGCTATAGAACCATTGACATCCATTGTAGATCCCGGATTTGGAGTATTTATTCCTACATTTCCTGCCTGTGAGAAGACTAAGGAGGAGGCGAGTAACCCTAATAGTTGTCCTAATTTTGTAAATTTTCTTAGCATTTATTTTAGTTTTAGAATCTTAATTTTCCAAGCAATAGTTATGTTCGACATAATATATCAGTAGAATATTCCCTTGATTTATTAATTCTACATTAAATAACCATTAAAATATTGTGAATATGATTATTTTTTAACTTAATTTTTAAATTAAAAATATTAATAATGTAAAAATATAGAAATATTACTACAGAAATTGTTGCGTTTCGTAGAATAAAATAAAGGCGGTCGTAGAAAATTTTCTACATCATGTGATTTATAAAGCCCCGGAAAAAATCAGGCAATATAGGTTTGATACAGCTTGATAAGATCTGCTAAATTTTTGGTTTTTAGTTTATTGTGGATTCTTTTTTTATAGGTACTGATAGTCGGCATCTGGATCCCCATCTTATTGGAGATTTCTAAATTGCCATTGCCCTGCACCATTAAAATAAAAATCTCATACTCTCTCACAGATAAATGCTTTATAGAATCTAAAGGTGATTCCTGAAGTAGTTGCTGTACAATAGAGGGAGGATAATAAAAGCCTTCAGAAAATATTTTGTTTACGGCATCCGATATTTCCTCCGATTTGCTGAGCTTGCTGAGGTATCCGTTGGCGCCTTCTTTTATATATTGTACGGCTACTTCCTCTTCATAGGCAGAAAATATCAGTATTTTTATATCAGGATCCAGTGCTTTAATTTCGGAGATCATTTTTTTATTTTTGCTCTCTGGCATATTGATATCCAGAATAACAAGATCGTATTTCCGTCCTGAAATTTTTTCAATAGCTTCCGGATAATCTTCCGCCTGGTCTATAGCTACTCCCTGGATCCTTGACTCTAAAATCATGCTGGTGCCTACCAGAACTATGTCGTGATCATCAGCAATAAGAATATTCTTAATCATTTTTTTTATTCGTTAAAATCAGTTTGAATGAAGTTCCCTTTAATTTATTTTTTTTGAAGATAATTTTCCCTTCTATCATTTGCAGAAGCTGTAAAACAAGATGAAGTCCCATTCCGTATTTTTGCAGCAGTAATTTTTCATTTTCAATATTATCCTGAAGTTTTGTATAATATTCTATCTTCTTTTCATCCATCCCGGTTCCGGTATCCCTTATCAGCAGGATAATGGTATTTCCCTCCACATTGCTTTCTATTGTAATAAAGCCGTCTTTTGTGAACTTTACAGAATTATCCAGGAGATTATGAACAATTGCCGACAGGATATTCTTGCTGGTCCATACCCATAATTTCTTATCTATGTGATTAATAATCATGGTGTTATTATTCTCTGCTATAGCATTGAACAGTATTTTCTTCTCTTCAATCAGCTTATGCAGAGAATAAAGTTCTGTTTTATCGGACCTGTGATGGGTGTAGATGTCTGCATATTCTTTTAAGGTGATCGTAAAATTGTATAACTGGTCCGATGATTTGTAAATCGAATTAAGAATCTTTTCCCGATGTTGCTCGTTAAAGCCGTCCTTGTTCAAGGCTTCCTTCGCAGTGAGCGCAATAAATTTTACCGGAGTTGTAATATCGTGGGTAATGGTTCCGATGAGTTTTTTTTGCTGTTCAATTTCTTTATGAAGTTTTATTTTTGTTATTTCCAGCTTTTCTACGGTATCGGAAAGGCTTTTTGTACGGGAATTTATAATCTCCTCCAGTTCATGATTTTTCTTTTTCAGAAAGCTTATTCTCCATCGGACCAGGAAATATAAAAAAAGCAGCAGGGCAGAGGAGATCAGTATTTTAAACCATACAGTCTGGTAAAAATATGGTGGAATGACCATGTTTATTTTCTTATAAATATATTTTCCTTTGTCGGAAATTAGTATTCGTACCACAAAAGAATGATTTCCATAGGTGAGATTTGAAATGGAAAATTTCCCGTCCGGTCCTATAGGTTCCCAGTCTGCACTGGATATTCCGCTCAGCTTTGCTTCTATAACAAGATTGTCCGGATTAGAATAATAGGGAACATCAATAAATAGATCTATACGATTGGATTCCGGCTTTAAATGCAGAACCTTATTAAAGTGAAATTCTTTATTGTCAACAACAGCCCTTTCTATGTAAAAGTTTTCAGGGTAATGGCTTTTGATCTCCAGCGGATTGAAGAAAACCAGACCGTTTAAAGAAGGAAGTACAAATTCTCCGTTTTCTAACCTATTGCCACAGACATTGCTACCACCATTGAATTCATTGGTTCTAAAGCCTGAATCTTTTGAAAATCTGTAATAATTGACCTTGAATTTTTTATTTTGTGCATACCGAAGCAGCTGGCTTTCCGGAACTCTGTACAGCCCGTTATTCGTGGGAATCCAGAAAAACCCTTTTGAATCTTCCAAAATAGTATGGGAAGAAGATAGGTTGTTATTGGTATCATAAGGCATTTTGATCAGGCGGTTATTTTTTAACAGGTAAAACCCCTTTCCCAATGTAGTGATCCAGAAATTACCGTCTTTTGTTTGTATAATGTTGCGGATAGACAGTTCATTACCAGGGTGTAAACTAAGTATTTCATTGGTCTTCAAAGATACTTTATAGAGCCCTTTTATAGTTCCTACCAATATATGATCCTCATCGAACTTCATGGCTCTGGAAGGTTCACTATTAAAAAAGAACTTCTTTTTCACAGAACTGAAAGAGAGGTCATCATACACAAGAAGAGTTCCGCTGTATTCAGCAGTTCCTTCTTTGGGTTGCACTTTTAAAGCATAATACCGGCTGGAATCAAAGAAAAAGTCTTTTATTAAGAAGTTTTTCTTAGTCTTAACTTCCGTATAGGATGTTTTTTTCTGATACATTATAAAATCATTTGCCCTACGGGTAATGATGTTTCCTTTTTCATCATAAGCCATGAAAACCGGAACAATATTTTTAAAGCTTTTGTCCTCTACAAGCCCATTGTGATCATAGACCTCTCCGAAAGTGGTAATTACCGAAGAATTGCTGAACGGTAAAGTGCTGTAAAAAACAGATTCAGATTTTGATGAATGTCTCTGTCTGGTCGTAAAATCCGGAAAGCTGATGACCTGCAGACCATGGGTGCTGCTCCCGAGATAGAGCTTTTTGTAAGCCTGATCATAGTAGATGCTAATGATATTTTCGGTAATCTGATCAAGCTGTACTAGTTTCGTTATCTTAAACCGGCTGTCCTCATAACGGCACATATAGACGTTATTCTTGTTGAATATGAAAACCTGGTTATTGATTCTGCTCCAGTAAATTTTACTTTTAATATCGGTAAGTAACGGCTCGGTATACCGATCAGCAATCTTTCCCTTTTCAATTTTCTGGATATTTTTTGACTGATGATCAATAAAGAATACCGATTTATTGTTCACAAAGATCCGGGGGATATTCTTATATATTGCTTTTATATTCAGATTTTCTTCTGTTTTTGAAAGAGCATCAACGTATTGCAGGGAATTTTCTTTTATAAAATAGGTTCCCCCTTTAAGCTGGAAATAAAGATCTATGCCCGGCGATGTAGTATAACTGTAATTTGAACAGTACAGAAAGTAATTTTGGTTGTTTTTAAATATAAAATTGGAATTCTTACTTACTATATTGACAACTTTTGGAGATTTTTGGTGGATAAGAACAATTTTTCCATAATCTCCTGTCGTTAAAATACTGTCTTTTTCAGGATGTCCATAGAAATACATGAACCTTTGGCTGTTCAAAGGGAAATTCTTGTAAACTAAAAATTTTATGCCGTCATATCGTACCAGGCCATTTTCGGTGGTAATCCATATAAATCCGTATGGGTCTTTTATAATATCTTTTACGCTGTTCTGTGGAAGTCCGTTATCTGTATTATAGGACTGAATGTTATAGTTTTGGGTATAAATAATAGAAAAAAAGAAGAGAAGAAGAGCGGAAGTATATTTTTGCACAAATCTTTTTATTTTAATTGGATCACAAAGTTATTACTGAATTTGTAAAAACAATATCAATAAAAAGTTTTTTTTTAATATTTGACAAAATGCTCTGATAAAGTATTGACTGTATTATTTTTCAGTTTACATAAGTTTAAATTTTTATTTTCAGGATTGTGCAACATTTCCAAACCCTTACTCATTAGCTTTGGGAGGCGGCGGAGGTGGAGGATTCATCTTGTTGATCTCTTCCAGGGTCGGCGGAACAATATGTTCCAGGATAACCGTTTTTTTTAAAGGAAACTGCTTTTTTGAAAATTCCTCATGATAATCAAAATAATAGGTGTTTTGAGAATGGTATGAGGCTTCAATAGTGAGTGAATTTTTTTCATCAAAATAATCTTCAGAAATTGTATGTTTTAAAATACCTTTGTTATCAGCGGTAACTTTCTCAACTATAATACCACCTTCTTTGGTGTCTTTAATAAAAATAACATTAACATTGGGTGCAGGCTCATTGCTGTCAGTCAGAAAGTTCAGTTCCAGGCTGTAGTGCTTTTGTGCCGGAGCATAAGAAAAGCAAAATAAAAAAAATAATAATGATAAACTTTTCATAGCAAAAATTTATGTTAAGATAAAATAATTATTCCGTATTATAGTGTATATTGCCCAAATTGAGATTGGTTTTTATTTCAGAGTGGTAAGCCCGGTTGAAACTATGTATAGCATGGAAACCTTTTTTTTATCAGGGAAAATTATGTACTTGAAAAAATCTGGTGATTATTGTTTTCAATATGTATGTCTGAACCGGAAAATACATCTGCACTGAATAAAAACCTGGAGTTTTGTTAAGTTTTTGTGATTTGGAATGAAATTAGAATCTCAGTATTTATCACGATTTACTGTTATGAGAAGACAAAAATTACTTTAACTTTGCGAAAGAAAGGATGTAAAAGCATTGCCAGGTTTTGGTAATACTGTGATAGCGTTTAAAACTAATACCCGTGACTTAGATAATCAGAAAATTAATTTAGCTGATAAAAAGATATGAAATATAAATTCTTAGATTTTAAATTGAGAAAAGTTGTTCATTACTCATTAATCCTGTGCATATTGTTGATACAGGTTATTATAGCCATATTTTTTTACAACGAATTTGTCAATGAAAAGAAGCTCCAGTTTATTAAAAGCCGATTGGAGGAAAGTAAAGCATTGGGCGGATTAACGGACAATTCGAGGAAAGACTTCATGGATGCACAGAACTACTTTCAAAAGTATATGATCAGCCAGGATAACGAAGACCTGAAGTTATACTTTGAATCCCTGAAGAAGCTTAATAGCAATTTCGAAAAGATAAATGATTATGGAGACAAAAATCTGGGGCTGAAAAACAAACTGGCAAAGCAAAAAAAGGATACACTGAAAATCATAAAGCTGCAGACCATTATAGATTCTGTATATCAATATTCTTTGAAGCCACCCGTAAAGATCATCCCGGATCAGCATTACGAACTGGAAAGGTATAAAAACACTGACAACTTCGAAGATCTTACGATACAAACACAGACCTATTCTGATACCATTAAAAAGAAAGGTCTGATGGGGCGTTTAAAAGATGCAATATCAGGTAAGGTAGATGTACGGAAGGAAAGTACTGTCATCACGATGACCAATAAAAAGCCGGCTAATTTTTCTAAAATAAAACTTAGGATGGATAGCCTGGCAAAATCTATGGATAAGTTTTATACTACCGAAGTTAAAAAAATTCAGCGGTCTACCGTTCAGAACCAGCAATCCATGGCTGAAAGCCAGCGTGAAAATTTAAAGTTTTACAGTAATTTCAGTAAGTTACTGGTGTACAGCAACGGACTGATCAATGTCTACGAAAAGGCTATTAAAGAATTTAAATCAGAATTAGAAAAAGAATATAACAAGCAGAGCTCCAATAACAACAAAATAAGGACCTATCTTGTATTGGGATTAATGATGCTGATGTTTATTGTATCCATCCTGATTATGTATTTTACAAGAATGGCATTCATATACGAAATGAAACTTAATGCTGCGAATAAGGAGATTAAAAAGAGTCTTAATTTCAAAAACAGGATTCTTGGAATGCTGAGCCACGAACTGATGTCTCCCCTGAAAATTATCAATATCTTTATTGATAAAATCAACAGGACCACAAAAGACGAAACCACGAAAGACTACCTTAAATCAATAAAATTCACCAACAGCACCCTGTTGATACAGTCCAATCAGATTCTGGAATACACAAAAAACCAGGAAGTTGAGAAAAAGCTGGTCAAAACGGTCTTTAACCTTAATGATGAGATAAATTCTATTGTAACAGCCATTACACCCTATATAGAAACGAGGAACAATAAATTTCTGGTAACAAACAGAATTCCTGCAGATATAGTTGTAAATTCAGATAATATAAAAATTAACCAGATATTTATGAATATCCTGGGAAATGCCAACAAGTTTACAGAAAACGGACAGATCGACCTTTCAATGGCAACTGAGAAAGTAGATGAAAATACCATTTCTCTGATCACAACGGTAGGGGATACCGGTGTAGGAATTTCAGATTCTGATCTGGAAAAAATATTTGAACCCTATTATCAGGGAATGGTCTCTGATAAGGTTGATAATTTCGGGGCCGGATTGGGATTAAATTTATGCAAAGAAATCATAGAGCTTTTTAACGGAGAAATATCTGTTTCAAGTAAGCTCCACAAAGGGACAAAGGTAACATTCAGAATCAATTTAAGCATTAATCATCATGGAAGCACCAATTGAGAATAAAGAGATTGTATTTCTTTTAGCGGATGATCACAGTATCGTTCGCCAGGGAATTGCGATCCTGATTGATGAAATTGTTCCGAATTCTAAAGTTTATCAAACTTCCTCCTCACAGCAGATCGTAGAGCTGGTACAGTCAAAAGGAGTGGAAATAGCTATCATTGATGCTCATTTCCCGGATGGCAACAGTCTTCATGTTTTACCGCTGATAAAAAGTGTAAATCCGGATATTAAAATCTTAATCTTTACAGGCCTTGAAGAAGATCTGCATGTGCTCAAGTTTATCAAAGCAGGAGCCAGCGGATATGTCAGTAAATTAAGTGAAGAGGAAGAAATAAGACAGGCGATTTCAGATATTGTGCATAAAGGAGAATATTTTTCGCCGCTTTCCCGAAATCTAATGCTGCAGTTGGTGCAGAATCCTGGTTTGCTTAACCCGCTTAGCCGTTTAACCAAAAGAGAACTGCAGATTGCAGAAATGTATGCAGAAGGATACGGTAATCTGGAAATTGCAAATGATCTGGATATCAAACAGAATACGGTCAGTACCATCAAGAAAAATATTTTTGATAAATTGAAAATAGAAAACCTTGTTGAATTGATCGATCTCATCAACACCCACCATAAAATTTAGGATTTTCTAAGGTCCATGCCTCATTTTTCTTCTCGTCAAAGCATTTTTATCGATAAACATCTATGGCTTTATCGATATATATCGATGCCGGTTATAAGAAATATTATCCGGTAATGTTGTTACTTTGTCTCAGTAAAATTAACCAAAGATACTTTCTGATTTTAGTACAAACGGTAAATTTTATGACACACATAAATGATGAGATAAATATAAGTGTATGCATGACCTTGAAGGAACTTCTCGAAAGCAGATTATTAAAAACACAAATTAATATAGAGAAGCAGACTTGGTCTTTGTAGGTCATTTTATACATAAAAAAGGGAGACAAGCAGTCTCCTTTTTTTATTTGGAAATCTCAGGATAATAAATCCCCGAATACGCTTTTTTATTAATAAACATCTATGTCTTTATCGATATATGTCGATGCCAATTATAAGAAGTATCATTGAGTAATGTTGTTACTTTGTCCTAATAAAATTTATCAACAGGAATCCATCAACTGAAAAGTTTTTGATACTTAGGGGTAGATGTTATTAGAACACAAATGATGAAATAAATATTGCGTATAATGATCTTTAAGTAACTTCTTGAATTCGACTTAAAAAAACACAAATTAATATAAAGAAGCATACTTGTTGCAGATCATTTTATACAGAAAAGAGGAGGCGAAAAGCCTCCTTTTTTATTGCTTATATCAGGATGAATGGATGCTCTGTATAAATAAAATTCACATAGGCTTTACTGATAAACATCTATCTGCGTATCGATATATATCGATGCTAAGTATAAAGAATATTATTCAGCAATATTGTTACTTTGTCTTAATAAAATTCACCAACGGAATACATTGACTGAAAAGTTTTTTTGACACCTTTGGTAAATATTATTAGAACACAAATGATGAAATAAATATTGGTGTATGAATGATCTTTAAGCAGCTTCTTGAACTCGACTTAAAAAAACACAAATTAATATAAAGAAGTTAACTTGATCTTTGTAGATCATTGATACAGAAAGAGGCTGTCTCAAAAGTGAGACAGTTCTTTTTTTATGCGCAAAAAAGGAAAGCTCAAAGCTTTCCCAGTTTTTGCAAATTGATTAATTTGCTGTGT
>Ga0307412_10000194_pt1 | contig 42193 bp, 52 predicted proteins | sample DK1Cmetagenome_3_FD_203823 | JGI IMG/M metagenome (GOLD analysis project Ga0307412, IMG submission 203823) | Maize rhizosphere microbial communities from greenhouse at UC Davis, California, United States - DK15-C-1 | ecosystem: Host-associated > Plants > Roots > Rhizosphere > Soil | place: USA...
ATAGGAACGGCGTTCTTGTGGCATGGGCGTCCGCTTAAAAAGGCTAAAAATGGTGTCCACTTAAATTTAGGTGGACACCATCGCCTTAACCGATGGCATCAGGAAGATGTGTTGCTCGGACGGTTACCGATCGCCTTCCTCACTCTCGACTGTCAGCAGGACACAAGCGAGCTGGGGTGTGGTGGCGACAAGAGTCATCGAACCTACAGCTTTCGCGAGGCCTTGGACATGTTTGTGGAAAAGCTCATCCAATTTCTCCTGGTCATTGAGCTCACCATGTGCGAAAGGCTTCACCGGGAGCTTGTCTAAAGTAAACATCCCTTCGATGCCGGGTGAGTTACCGAGAATGGCAGCACAGACCTGATTACAGAGATCCTCCAACGCAGGCTTGCTGGTAGGGAGCTTCTTCGGCACTGTGATCGAGACCCCAACAATTTCGCCGCATGCAAGTGTGGATGACAGTTTGGGAAGGAGGACACCAAAAAATCCTTCCGCTTCTTTTTGAGTGATCTTCAACCCCTTATCAGGGGAGAAGGACTTACACTCAACTTCGAATGAATCATTTGGCCCCCCCTTGGCCAGAATGTCGAAGGTGTCACTGCTACTGCCTGTGGTCTCAGGCCACTCAACGGTAAGACCCTTACGGTGCAGCCCAATTGCAGCATGCAGTTCCAGCACCATGGCCCGTAGATCCGCTGGGTTATTAAAGGCTCCTGCTACACGCCCAGCAAGGCTGTTGGAACCGGTTAGGGCCTCCGCCTCGCACAGAGCATTGACCTGAATAGCGAAACCCATGGCCACTTTCACAGCTCCCCAACGTTTCGAATCCTCTGGGTGTACTCCCGAGTCGTACCAGGTGAGGCCATAAGCAATACGGTTTTCGATCTCCAAGCCAGGGATTGAAATGGGATTGGCTGTACGTTCGTGGTCCAAATTCTGGGTGCGCTTGAGCCATGGCTTTTTGGGAAACCGTTTGACCAGTCTTGCATAGATCATCGGGAAGTCGTCTGCGTGAATTTCGGTGATCATGGGCATACCTGGGTCGGGCGTGGGACTGAATCCCCAAGGATGAACCCCTTGAATTCAGCGCGTAATCTCTCGTCGGCGAATGATTTTAGCCGATTGGGGTAATTGCGCGGAGTTGACGACCCGTTTGCATTCGACCTGACCGGTCATTTGGATTGGATCTGACCATCACTCTTCGTGGTCAAAACCGGCAGAGCACGTCCCATACAAATCATCGGACAGACGCAATAATTCTCCTTAAACCCAATTAAAAGCCCCTCCAGCCCACGCCGCCCACCATAGCGGCGTGAGCACATCCAGCGTCCCAACCCCAGGGGCGCCACGACTGGAGGCACCCCCCATGCGACCCGAACCACCCCGCGGCATCCGCAACTACAACCCCGGCAACATCCGCCACGCCCAAAGCATCCGCTGGCAAGGCGCAGCCCCGATCCAGACCGATAGCCAATTCACCCAATTCATCAACCCACGCTGGGGCATCCGCGCCATCGCCCGCGTCCTCATCACCTACCAAGACAAACGCCGCGCCGCCGACGGCAGCCCCATCGACACCGTTCGCGAAATCATCGAACGCTGGGCGCCCCCCTCAGAAAACAACACCGACGCCTACGTCATCAGCGTCGCGCGCGCCCTGGGCCTGGACCCCGACGTAGCCAGCGTCGACGTCTACGACTTCGAAATCATGCGCGCCATGGTCACCGTCATCATCCGCCACGAAAACGGCGCAGGTCCCTTGCCAGGCGGCCGCTGGTACGGCGACGCCATCATCGCCGACGGCTTGTCACTGGCCGGCATCGAACGCGGCATCGTCCACGGCCAATTCAAGGGGGCGGCAGCATGGGGCTGATCACCGATTGGCGCCAAAGCTACAGACTCTACAGCCTGCAAATAAGCGTGGTTATCGCCCTGGTAGCGTTCGCCCAACTGGACCTATTGCCGCTCTGGCAACCCCAGCTGTCACCCAACGCCTACGCCGCCTTTAACAGCGCACTGGCCATCCTCCTGTTCGTCGCACGCCTGATCAAACAAAGCCCAGGGCGCTAAGCCAACCTCAAGACCCGGAGCCTTGAATGAACCTCAACGAACTCAACTTCGGCTTCCAAACCGTCCAGTGGCTGGTCCTGACCGTGCTCGCCCTCTACACCTGGATCACCAAGCGCCAAACCGCCAGCACCCAAGAACTGCTCGAACTGCGCACCCGCATCGTCGCCCTAGAAGAACACGTCCGGCACCTGCCAGACCCGTCGGCCATCGCCGACCTTTTGGGCGACATGAAAGCCATCCGCGCCGAACTCTCCGGCGTCAAAGACGCCCTCAGTCCCTTGGCCCGGTCGCTGGACCGCATCAACGACTACCTGCTGCGAGAAAAAACATGATCCCCTACGCCGACTACCTGCGCCACGACATGCGCCTGGTCATCCTGCGGCTGCTGGTTGAAATGCCCGGCTACCGCGCCAACAGCTCCGTCCTCAACACCGCCCTCGACAACTTCGGCCACACCGCCAGCCGCGACCAAGTCAAAACCGAACTGCACTGGCTCACCGAACAGGGCGCCATCACCCTGGCCGACATCGGCCCGGTACTGGTCGCCAGCCTCACCGAACGCGGCCAAGACATCGCCGCCGGCCGCGCCCGTGTGCCCGGCATCAAACGCCCGGGGGCCTGACCATGGCTGGCAAATCCTCCATCAACCGCCTGCCGCCCATCGTCAAGGCCTACATACAAAAGCTCCTGCGCGAAGACCGACTGACCCTCGACGACATGCTCGCCGACATCCAACGGCGCTTCCCCAACGAAAAGCCCCCCAGCCGCAGCGCCCTGGGGCGCTTCAAAGTCGGCTTCGACGAACTCATCGACAAAGCCCGCCAGCAACGCGAAATGGCCGAAGCCTTCGTCGGCGCCTTCGGTGAAGACGCCACCGACAAAACCGGCGCCTTACTCGTCGAAGCCATCTCGACCCTGACCTACCAAGCCGCCATGGGCGCCCACGAAAAAGATGACGTCACCGTCGCCGAAGTCTCCGCGCTGGCCCGCGCCGCCAAAGCCACCATGGAAGCCCGCACCCTCAGCGTCAAAGAACGCCAGACCATCGAAAAAGCCACCCGCGAACGCCTGCTCCAAGAACAAGCCGCCGAACTCGACAACGCCGTCAAAGCCCAAGGCATGACCGAAGAGCAAGCCCGGTTCTGGCGTCAGAAGTTCCTCGGCGTCAAACCATGAAGCCGAGCTCCAGCACACTGCGCGTCATCGAATGGGACGAACTGCCGCCCAGCGTTCGCCAGATCCCCGAGGGCTACAACCCGCTGGCCGAAGGCATCCTCATGGCCCACCAATCCCAATGGCTGGCCATCGACGCCCACATCAAACTCTGTGAAAAAGGCCGACGCACCGGCCTCACCTTCGCCGAAGCACTGGACAGCGTCATCACCGCCGCCTCGCAAAAAGTGGCCGGCGGCATGGACTGCTTCTACATCGGCGACACCAAAGAAAAGGGCCTGGAATTCATCGGCTACTGCGCCAAATTCAGCCGCGTCATCGCCGAAGCCCAAGCCTCCGGCGTCAGCCAGATCGAAGAATTCCTCTTTCACGACCAAGACGACGCAGGCAACACCCGCCACATCAACGCCTACCGCATCCGCTACGCCTCAGGCTTCAAAATCGTCGCGCTTTCCAGCAACCCGGCCGGGGTGCGCGGCCTGCAAGGCAAAGTCATCATCGACGAGGCCGCCTTTCACCGTGACGTCTCGGCCGTGCTCGATGCCGCCACCGCGCTGCTCATCTGGGGCGGTCGCATCGTCATCATCAGTACCCACAACGGCAAAGCCAACGCCTTCAATCAAATGGTCAGCGACATCCGCGACCAGCGCTACGGCAGCAGCGCCCAGGTCTTTCGCGCCACCTTCGACGACGCCGTCGCCAACGGCCTGTTTGAACGGGTCTGCTTCATGGCCGGCAAGCTCGCCACCGCCCAAGACAAAGAAGCCTGGTACAAACAAATCCGCAACGCCTACGGCCCGCGCAAAGCACAGATGCGCGAAGAACTCGACGCCATCCCCCGCGACGGCAACGGCGTCTGCATTCCCGGCGTCTGGATCGAAGAAGCCATGTGCCCCGGTCGCACCGTTCTACGCCTGGCCCTGGATGACGATTTCACCCAACAGCCGGTCTACCGGCGCGAGGCCTACGTCGACGACTGGATCGAGCGCTACCTGGCGCCGTTACTGCAACCGCTCAACCCCGAGTGGCGCCACTTCCTCGGCATGGACTACGCCCGGCACCGCGACTTCTCCATCATCTGCCCAATGTCCGTTGACCAAGCACGGCATCGCGACGTGCCGTTCGTGGTGGAAATGCACAAAGTGCCTACCCGGCAACAACAGCAAATCCTCTTCTACATCCTGCGCCGGCTGCCGCGTTTCGTCGGCGCGGCCCTAGACGCCACCGGCAGCGGCGAAACACTCGCCGAAGACACCGCCGACGCGTTCGGCCACAACCGCATCCAACAAGTCAAAATCACCCGCGCCTGGTACGGCGCCTGGATGCCCAAATTCGTTCAACTGTTCGAAGACGCGACCGTCACGCTGCCCAAAGACGACTCGCTGCACCAAGACATTCGCGCCATCGAAACCGTCGACGGCATCCCCATGATCGTCAAAGCCCGCAAACAAGACCTCAAAGACCCCGACCTCTACCGCCACGGCGACTTTGCCGGCGCCGGCGCGCTGGCAAACTTCGCCACCCTGGAAGTCGCCAGCGGCCCGGTCACCGTCAAATCACGCCGCCCGCGCCAGGGCCAACACATCACCCAGGGCTACGCATGAACACAACCGGCGTGTGGGTCAGCCCCACCGAATTCATCAGCTTTGCAGAGACCCAACGCAGGCCTTCGCTCAAACAGCACATAGCCACCCGCGGCCGTGCACAGGCCAGCGACTTCACCAGCCACTTGCCCAACCCCGATCCCATCCTCAAAGCCCAAGGCAAAGACATCGCCATCTACCGCGACCTGCGCAGCTCAGCCCTGGTCGGCGGTAACATCCGCCGCCGCAAGGCTGCGGTCCTGTCACTGGAACGAGGCCTGCAGCGCGAACAAACCGCCCGTCACGTGGAACGCTTCATCACCGACTGGCTCACCGACCTCGACCTGGACCGCATCATCCGCGAACTGCTCGACGCCCCCTTGTTCGGCTACCAACCCATCGAACTGCTGTGGCAGCCCGTGGGCAGGTACTGGGTACCGCAAGACCTGCTCGGCAAACCGGCTGAATGGTTCTTCTACGACAAAGACAACGCGCTGCGCTTTCGCACCAAAGACGCCGGCCCAGACGGCGAGCCCTGTGACCCACAACGCTTTATCGTCGCCCGCCAAGACGCGACCTACGCCAACCCCTACGGTTTCCCTGACCTGAGCATGTGCTTCTGGCCGGCCACCTTCATGAAAGGCGGCCTCAAATTCTGGGTACAGTTCACCGAAAAATACGGCAGCCCCTGGGTCATCGGCCAACACCCACGCGGCGCCACCGACGGCGAAACCGAACTGCTGCTCGACAGCCTCGAAGCCATGGTCCAAGACGCCGTCGCCGCCATCCCCGACGACGCCAGCGTGCAAATCATCGAAGCCGCCGGCAAAGCCGGCAGCGCCGACGTCTACCGCCAACTGCTCGAATACTGCCGCAGCGAAATCAACGTCGCCATGCTCGGGCAAAACCAAACCACCGAAAAAGACACCAACCATGCCAGCGCCACCGCCGGTGCCGAAGTCACCCAAGACATACGCGACGGTGACGCCGCCATCGTCGCCAGCGCGCTCAACGCCTGCATCCGCCACGTCGTAGACCTCAACTTCGGCCCACACGTCGTCGCACCGCGCTATGCGCTGTGGCAACAAGAAGAAATCGACAAATCCCTGGCCCAGCGCGACAAAGCCCTGACCGAGTCCGGCGTAAGGTTCACCAACGCCTACTGGCAGCGCACCTACAACCTGCAAGACGGTGACCTACAACAAGCACCGACCACAGGCGACAAACCCGCATTCGCCGAGACCGCACAACACCAGGCGCCGGATCAAGCCGCACTCGACCAAGCCATCGATAGCCTGCCATCCGAGCCCTTGAACCAACTGACTGAAAACCTCGCCAACCTCATGTTCGTGGCCGACACCTGGGGCCGCCTAAGTACAACCGCAGATCGGGAAGACTGACATGACCAGCCCCGCAAAACAGCTCGACCCTGCGGACCTCAAGATCATCTTCGGCCTCGAACCCGCCAACGCCATCGCCTACCTGAAAGCCAAGGGCTACACCATCACCTGGCATTGGCAAGACATCCTCAATCCGGCCCACAACCACGCGTTCACCGTCGCCAAAGCCATGCGCCTGGACCTGCTCACCGACATCCGAGCCGCCCTCGAAACCGCGCTCCAACAGGGCCAAACCCTCCAGCAATTCACCGCCAACCTCAAACCCGTCCTACAGGCTCAAGGCTGGTGGGGCCGGCAAGTCATCGTCGACAGCCAAGGCACCGCCGAACCCGTCCAACTCGGCAGCCCGCGCCGACTCAAAACCATCTACCAGACCAACCTGCAAAGCGCCTACATGGCTGGCCGCAAAGCCGCCATGGAACAAACCACCGAGACCCACCCGTACTGGATGTACATCGCCATCCTCGACGGCAAAACCCGAAGCAGCCACCGCGCCATGCACGGCCAGGTCTTTCGCCACGACGACCCCATCTGGTCAACCATCTTCCCGCCCAACGGCTTCAACTGCCGCTGCCGCGTCATCGCCCTGAGCGAAGCCGCCGTCAAACGCCGCGGGCTCACCGTAATCTCCAGCGCGGGGAAGACCTTCACCGAAACCGTAGAGACCGGCACCGACAAACGCACCGGGGAAATCAGAACAGCAACCGTCACCGGCGTCCGACTCACCAACGCCCAAGGCCACACGATCACATTCCGCACCGACCCAGGCTTCAACCACGCCCCCGGCACCGGCCTGAACTAACACACGTCCCGCGTGGCGAGGGAGCTTGCTCCCGCTGGGCTGCGCAGCAGCCCCAAACCCAGCCCAACCAATGCTTCCTGACCCACCGCAAACCAATACGGAAGGCATCCCATGTTCATCATCGAACTAGACCACCAACACCTGCAGCAAACCCTAAGCAAAGTGGAACAGTCCATTGGCGACCTAACGCCACTGATGCACAGCCTGGCCGCCGAACTCGCCAGCCAAACCGAAGTAAACTTCGAACATGAGGGCCGTCCCCAGTGGCCTGAGCTTTCCGACGCCACCATCGGACGCCGAGCCGAAACCGGCCACTGGCCTGGAAAGATGCTCCAAGTCAGCGCCGCCGGCCTAGCCGCCTCAATCACGACCCAAGCTACAGATAGCTCAGCGTTGGTAGGTAGTAACAAGCCTTATGCGGCTATGATGCAGTTCGGTGGGGATCAGGCAGATTTTCCCCAGTTGTGGGGAGACATTCCGGGAAGACCGTATTTACCCATGGATGCTGAGGGTAACCTGCAATCCCAAACTGAAAAGGCCATTCTAGAACTAGCGTTAGCTCATTTGAGCGCCGCAAGTGATACTTGATAACACTGTTTAGCCTCAGCTCAAGAAAGCTTGATAAGCCGCCTAGCGCGTCTTCAGACTAAAAGCCACTGCTAATTGGAAGTAATACGCCGCAAAAAACTAACCAGACATCGCGAAAACTCATATTTGGTGAGATGGCGCGTCAGCGGTTAGCTGCTGTCAGACGTAGTATCGATGCCAGCCGTGGCGAGGCCACCTACGCTCGCCCGCGAGACAAGCCCATGCCGACCTGCGGGTGCTTAAGCTCTCGGTCAAAAGCATTCTCACTTTGAAAGTGGCGCTTCGATCAAGAGCTTCAGCACATTTGCGATAATTCTATGCTCAGCTAGAGTCACCTTCATTCAAATAATACTGAAACGTTAATAACTGCCTTCTCAATTTTGACGCCAGAAATCCACCACAGGAGTACAGATATGACAGCTTTGAGACTTACCTACCTAGAAGGCCAGTCTTTTACGGCCTCTGCATTTACCATCGTAAGTGGTGCCAGCCTTGTCCAACCAAATCAAGTATTCAAGGCCGGCAAGCGCGCTGAAGTTACCGACGAGTCAGGGCAAATTGCTAGGCTCTCGTCTTCGGCGGAATTGACGATCATTGACAGTCCATATGGCTTACGTCCTGAGTATTATGGCGAAGTCGCCTTCATAGGAGTAACACCTATGGGCCCTAAATATAGAACCTCATGTTGGTTCGCTGCATACGCAGGTACTGCAGATGTTCTAATCAAGCCAAGCTCAACGCCAAATCAAGACGAGTATCTGGTGTTTCGCGGAGCCATCGTAATTACGGAATTTGACGTAAATGGGCGTCCGTACGGGATTTGTTTTGTAAACGAGGGTGAAAAACTAGTCCTTGAGTTCGATGACTCTAAAAGCGGAACGGACCGCTACTCGGTGGTTTCAAGGGGGGCTATATCAAACACAGAAAATAACAATTTCATAAGCCAGTATCTCGACTCAAGAGCGTGGAGATAAGCTCCAAACAAGGACAGCCCAACGGGACTAGCAGAGGAGGCCGTGCTTGGCTCCGCCAATACCTCGAAAACGAAGGGGACGGGGAAATCCGATCCCTTTCTCTATCAGCCGTCATGCATGAATTTCTCAAAAGAATGAGCGTGATAAGAACACAACCCATCGTTGTCCTGATCTTCTTGCCCTAGGCTCTCTTCACACATCTCACATTCCGTATATTCAAGCTCCGCAGCGCACCACAGACAGGACTGCTCGTGAATTAGGAACGTACCCCTGCCACATTGATTACAGCGTTCAACACTGGGTTCCCCCCCGTCGCGCGGATCGTAACTATAGGTTTTCTCCAGCGCGTCGATCATGAGAGGGGCTATCAATACCGTGTATCCACAGGCGACACAGGTAGTCTTAAAGCGTTTATCATTCTGTTCGACCGTATCGCCTGCGTCCAAATTTTCTGGCGCAGGCGCTAACAAAGTCGAAGCGCACGCTGGACACTTACATTCTTTCCGCCATGGTTCCATACGTTCTGGCACGCTGGCCTGAGCCCACGCTTCTTCGCATTGATTAGTCATGTCTACAAAAAACTGGTGGTGCAACAACATTAGTTGCCAGGCATCACCGAGGATTGCTGCTGGCGATTCTCCTGGTTCCGTCTGAATGAAATCTCGGAGCACAGGAAATAGTTCAGCGACGAAATCAGCGACTTCACCCAGCGTATGAGCAGGGTGCAGGTGTTCCAGATGATTGCGGCACGCCTGTAGTTTTTCGATGACAGCCCAGTCGACGTCAATTTCAAAAGCTTCGAAGCGCTTTTGGATCGTTCCGACGTCAATTGTGGTGGTCTTGAACTTGCCTACCGGTACCCAGTCGATACCGCCATCACCATCTGAATGGGGTAAAACTTCCGGCGGATTGAAGATCAGGGCCGCCGCATCAGTGGGGTCTTCAACACACGTAGCGATCTTATATTTGAACAGGAGCAATACACCTGCGAAAAGATTCCGGATTGCCGAGAGCGCCCGCGCGGGGTCTCCGTCGGGATGCCTGCAGCGCTCAAAGTCCTCAACGCCTAAGCGAATGGAGGTGAGCGCATTCTCGCGAAGCTTGGCGGCGTCAAGCGTAGGCATGGGACGTTGGGGAGCCATATGGTGCTTTTCCTGACGGCCTCAGATAATTTGGTAGAGCTTAGCCGATAAGTCTGTGAGTCGCTCGCGGCACCTAATAATCACTGTAGCGGGGCTAGTTCTATTTCAGAATCGCTTACATTATCCTAAGTTTCGGGAGCGCCTGATTTTCAGATCCGCTTTGGATTGTTTCTGCCCATAATGGGAAGCAGCCGGCAAAACCCCAGCATGGCTCTGCCAAGATTCAAGGTATGAGATATCCTCCAAGTGGCATTTTCATTCTGCCTCGCCTGGAGCCCGATTATAGCTAAACCTCAAAAGGATTTAACATGAGAATTGAAGAGGAATACAAGAAAACAGGCTATTTCTGGCTGCCTGAAAAGGAGGAGAGCAAAATCCCCGGAATACTATCAATCGATGATGGTGGAAAAATTGAATTAGAAATCATCGGTCACTTCAATAGCGGCACTGACTTATTAAATAACAGCAATGATGGTTTAAGTCGAATAATTGGTCATGTCGAAAAAGATGGTCTAGTAACTCTAGATGACTGCTTTTATATACAAAAGAATATTTCACTTGGCGGCATATCCAAGTCAAGAGTTCGCGTGAATACGGTTTTCAGTGGGGCTGCATGGGGTAAAGATGAGATCGTAACTTTCAATACCTTCTCGTTTTCAGTCGATTGTTTGGACGAATGGGTTGGTATCAGCGGCATTAACGTAGATAGTGACTGGAGTGCTAGGACTGCAACAATTAACTATTGCCCACCCGAAGAAAAAGTTTTCTCTCTCGATAATGGAATGAAACTTGAAATTTGCTTCGCATATACTCTCCCAGGATTTCCAAACATTACAGAAGCCAAGATTACCCAGCGAGCCTATTTTAGACTCAGATCAGAGGAGTTGCGCGATTTAAGTGAATTTAGAGCTATTGCCTTTAAAGTCACAAATCTAATGTGCTTTGCCATAGATGAGATTGTTGCCCTGCAAAATGTTTCGGCGACCTCGTCTGAGGTACAGTACAGCGCGAACGACAAGCAGTATCCTGTTCCAATTTCAATCTACTATCAAAGCCTCCCATTTTCTGAAAAAAAACCAAAAAAAGATCGGCACTCGATGCTTTTTAATTTCGGTGTTATTGCAACGAACGCCCAGCAGGTGCTAAACAACTGGCTAAATGCTTATGAATATCTATACCCAGCACTGAACTTATATTTCTCGACAAAAACTGGCGCTCAAAAATATCTTGAAGGTAAATTTTTGGCTTTAGCACAAGGGCTAGAGACTTACCACAGAAGAACCAGCAGCGAAACGCTAATGGAGCCAGATGTTTTTGAGATAGTGGTTCAAAAAATTCTTACTGAATGTCCAGCGGAACATGTCGAGTGGCTACAAGGCAGATTAATGCACGGAAACGAAATCAATCTCGGCAAGAGATTAAAAAGAATTATTGAGCCATTCAAAAAACACCTTGGAGCGAGCGGAGAAAGAACTAAGATGCTAAGAAAAATTGTAGTTACCAGAAACTACCTAACCCATTACAGTGAGGAGCTCAAAGAGGGGGCCGCTAAGGGGAGAGATCTCTGGGTTCTTTGTGAAAAAATGGAGTCCATATTTAACTTGCACTTCTTGAAGGTTGTTGGATTTACTGAGGAGGAAATAAATCGGGTAGTAAAAAATAGCTTTCCGCTAAGACAAAAACTACAAGAGAGCTAACAAATAATACTACGCTATTGATCGAAGCTTCAGCCTCCGTTGTTGGCCGGGCGGCTCTCCAGAGCGGCCGCTTACCGACCATCACACCAGCCCCATAAGGTACCGACAACAACTGTAAAGGGTTGGCTTGATCCCAAATAGACATGCATGGTTCCCTTTACCTTTACACGCCAGATCCGGACCCCATGAGCAACCACGAACAATTCCCGCAGGCGACGCAGATTGGATCGGCACAAATGATCGCGAACAAATCTTCCAGGCACTGCTCCCATACATACAGACTTATGATCGCCAGTTGCTCATCGAACGGCATAGCCGCTACCTGTGATCTTGTACAGTCTGGTGGCGCGAGATCTGGTGTAGCTGCCATTGATGAAACGTAGGCTGTTGACCGATCGCTGCCATTAACCACTAACGGCGATCGGCCACTCCCAACCCTAGTCTTCAGAGGTTCACCTGCTACTTCGTTTTGAACCAGAACAGACTGATGCAAACCGCTAGGATTAGCCCGGCCGTCACCAGCCCGCTACTCTGGTTATACAGCCTTTTTATGGCCCAGCGAAACGGCCTCGCTTCCGCATTTTTCTGTTCCTCGCGCAACCACACATAAGCACGGTTGAGTGCTGCCAACTCCGCCTGTGCAGACTCTACCGCATCCAAACACTCCGCCAAGTGGTCGAACATCGTGTGTTCGAAGATATTCTTCCTCCATGTCTCAACCACGTTTAGCGCCCGAACCTGCATCGGACGTGACAGGCCTTCGCGCTTTCCCGAATCAACGTAATCAAATCTCAAGCCAAACTGCTCGTAAAACCGGTTACGTCGCGCCTTATTATCGGCGCGTGCCTGCCCCATCCGCAGTTCAATCGGGTTAACGGCGGCGTCAGGCCACTGCTGCACCCATTCAACGATGACGTTCATCAAATAAGTGCCAATCCGTTGCCCATGCAATTCTGGCAGTCCGAGGTATACCGAACCAGTGGCTATTGAAGAAGACGTAAGAGAGACTGTATTGAAAAAGCGCGAATAGCTGCCGTCAAATTGGCCATGTCCACTCTCGTAAGAAGGGTGCTTGCCCGTGATTCTTCGATACGACAAGCGGATTGAGGCACTGCAGATTTCACCGTTAGAATCACGTTCGTACTTTTCTTCGCGCTCGACTACAATCCAGCAAAGTGGCGACGCTTCAACGCGATCTTTATCTCTGATCTCCAGCACCAGAATGCGGGGCTTCATGCCTTTTCGCTCAGGCCAAGCCCCATCAAAAGAAGGCAGAGCCATCAGTTCGTCCGTTTCTGGCTGTCGTTAAGTGGAAAAAAAAGCTCATCTACTTTTGTAGTGATGCGTTCCACAATAGGCGTTAGCTCTTGCGCAAGCGATCGAATTGCTTCAGCGGTATCGCCCATGCCTAGCTGGCCGGCCATGTACTCTACGCCGCCGTTAAACAGTTGGTCATGTTTCTCATCAGGGAATTCTTCGCCGTCCTTCTGAGCACGCTCTGCATGGTTGATCAACAGTACTCGAGCATATTGGAGAGCTTGCTCATAATCGTGGTTGTTCATTTCGATCGTGGCGATTAATCCCTTTGCGCGCATATAGAAGTGAACGACATCCTTTGCCAGCTCTCGCGGTAGAAGGTTCAGGGCTGGCGGCCCCGAGTCGAAAATAGGAAACGGATTTTTCCCAATTGGTAATATATTCAAAAAAGGTGCGCCCCCAGCGGGCTCCGACAGTTCATCGCCGCATTCTTCCATGAATAGCTCCCAAGCACCGGCAATCTCGGTACGCAGAAGCATTAACGTCGTAATCATCCTCTCTCTGTCCGCAGTTTCCTCTTTCTTCAGAGCCAATTTATGAGCATTAGTCGCCCCCTTCAACGTAAAGAATCCGCCAACAAATGCCCCTATAAGGCCTGAAACTAAACTGATGTACGCGTCAGGGCTTCCCAAATTCATACGCTTCTTGCTCCAAATTTTCATGCATAGGGCGCTATTCGTAGGAGCTCTACCTCGCTGCGTTCACCGGTTGCCCTCACGTCGAGTCGCGCTGAAGCTATCAGCAAGTCGTAAACGCTTTATAAAGCCTGGCAGCGGCATTGCGCACCAATAGAACCCATCGCGATGCCAAGCCTATCTCATTTGAGCAATAATTTGGTCATCTCACTAAGCTTGCAACAGCCCCAATACAACCAGAACTGCGCATACGGCGACCCTGGCTGACAGCCCATCAAGATTCGTGGAGTTAGGCCGACACAGAGGAATCAAAAAACTTCCCTTGCAAGGAAGCGGCCACAAAATTACGGCTTGGCCAACAAGCGTTTGGCCTACAAGGAGTGTGTCCAATGCTAGATCTTATCTACATCGTTGAAGACCAATTCGCATCAGCCTCCACCCCAAAAGGTGGCACGGACTATACCCCAAACTTCACAATCTCAGGTCAAGACACATCACTATCTGCAGCGAAACCAGCGTACTCAGCAGCGGCTATAGCTGCGGCGTCATTGTTCACTCCTTTACTGCCATTAATCTTGGGTGTGGCCAGCGTTAGCGAATCGTTCGCCGATAAAGATCGCAGCGCCACACCCGAAGAATCAGGCGCAGCTATACCAGAAGAAACACGTTTACTCACCGCCTACATACAACATCACTCATTGTCCCGCAGCCAAGCGAAAGAGGCTGGCTACCGCTTCCAGCCCGGGCACCCCGTCGTTGGTAAGGCTTACCGTAAACACCCACTGTCTGACTACTCGACCCCAGATAACGGGAATCTCTACATCCCGAGTGATAGCTACGACGCAATCCTACTGGAGGAGCGCGAATCGGAACTAATCAAGCTATTGGTCCATCTCGGAGCGACCAAAATCAGCATCACCAAGAAAGCCTCGGATAAAAGCCGCAGCGCCGTCACCGCAGGAGCATCGGTGCAAGGTGGCCCTATTGGTAGTGGCGACGTCAGTTATAAGGGTAAAACCGAACGCGATACTGACACACTGGATACTCGTGAGTTCTCGTTAACGGGGCGGCCTTGGAAAGCAGATAGCAAAGTCGATCGTGAAAACTTTTTTTGGCTCTCTTATGAGCCATCCTGGAAAGCGGTCGTGTTCGCCCGCGAAGTGGGTAGCTGTCTGACAGCGTCTCTAGAAATTAAAGAGAACACCTCCTTCTCGACAGACAAGAACTTCGAGCTGTCAGTCAAAGCGAAACTAGCCAAAGTCGGCGCACAGGCTGGTATTTCGAATCTTGAAACTGAAGAAAAAACATACTTTGTGAGAGCGGAATTCGCACCAGTAGACCATAGCGTTTAAACAGAAACCACGCGGTTTTGCGTCGCTAGTCGATCCGAGGGGAGTGCCCTAGATAGAGCAACTCCTTTTCACTATGCAATTTTGGCCCACCCCCAAGCGATCTCTCGCTGCTACATCGACTCCTTAAACCCGATTAAAAGCCTAACCACATACCTCATCCCAAGCTGTGCGCACCATATCCACCAAAGCGCAGCCCCATGAACCCACTCCACATCTTCAAACCCGGCACCCACACCGCCCAATGCGGCACCACCTACAACTTCACCGAAGCCGACCTGGCCGCCACCGTCGCCGCCTACAACCCATCGCTCCACGAAGCCCCCCTGGTCATCGGCCACCCCCAACACGACGCCCCAGCCGCCGGCTGGGTCAAATCCCTGTCTGCCACCACCCAAGGCCTCATCGCCGAACCCCAACAAATCGACGCCGCCTTCGCTGAGCAAATCGCCAAGGGCAGCTACAAGAAAATCTCCGCGTCCTTCTACCACCCAACCGCAGCCAACAACCCCGTGCCCGGCGTCTACTACCTGCGCCACGTCGGCTTCCTCGGCGCCCAGCCGCCAGCCGTCAAAGGCCTGCGCCCCATCGAACTGGCTGAAGGTGAACCCGGCGTCATCGAGTTCAACGAAGGAGGCTCGCAAACCAAGTTCTGCGCCACGGCACTAGAAGCAGAGAACAAACGCCTCAAAGCCGAACTCGCCCAACGCGAGAACGCAGCCCGCATCGCAGCCCAACAAACCCTCCACAGCGCCAGCGTCGCCTACGCCGAACAACTGGTCGCCGCTGGCATGAAGCCGCTGCACGCCCCAGTCGTCATCGCCGCCCTCGACGCCGTGCAATCCGGCGCCACCGCCTTGGAATTCGGCGAAGGCGACCAACGCCAGCCCCTAAGCGCTGGCCTCAAAGCACTCTTCAGCGACCTGACCAACTCCGTCAGCTTCACCGAAGTCGCCACCAAGGCCCGCACCGGCCAGCCCAATGCCGCACCCACCAATCCTTTACTCGCCGATGCCGCAGCCCGCGCCCAACGCTAGGAATCCCTATGGCCACCTTCAACCAACCCAAAGACCTGGGCGACTTACTGCTGCTTCAAGTCAGCCCCGGCTGGACCAAAAGCAACGTCACCTTGCTCGCCGGCACCGACTACCCACTCGGTCAAGTGCTCGCCAAAGTCGCCGGCAAATACCAACCCCTCGATCCCGCCGGCAACGGCACCGCAAAAAAAGCCGTCGCCGTCCTGGCCGAGCGCGTAGACGCCACGGCTGGCGACCAATCTGGCGTGGTCATCGCCCGCGGCGCCGTCCTCGCCATAGCTCACCTGGTCTGGCCCACCGGCATCGACCCAGCCCAGCAAGCCGTCGCCCTCGACGAACTCAATGCCCTGGGCATCGTCGCCCGCGTAACCCTCTAACCGGAGCCCGCCATGAACCTGCCAGACCTATTCAGCGTCGCCAACCTCACCGCCGCCGTGAACAAACTCCCGGCCATCCCCGGCAAAGTCGGCGCCATGGGCCTTTTCGACGAAAAAGGCGTCACCAGCACCAGCGTCATCATCGACGAACGCGAAGGCCGCTTGGTGCTCGTGCCCAACACCTCACGCAACGACGACCCGGCGCCGCTCGAAGGCCGCAAGCGCAAACGCCGCACCTTCGAAACCCTGCACCTGCCGGTCAACAGCTCCATCCTGCCCAGCCAGCTACAAGGCATCGCCGCCTTTGGCCAAGAAAGCGCCACCGCACCCGTCGTCACCGTCGTCAACGACCACCTGCAAGAACTCAAAAACAGCATTGAAGCCACCCGCGAATTCCAACGCGTCGGCGCACTGCGCGGCCAACTGCTGGACGCCGACGGCTCGCTGCTCTTTAACCTGTTTGAAGAATTCGACGTCAAACAAAAGAAGGTCACCGTCGCCCTCAGTAACCCAGACACCAACGTGCGCAAAGCCTGCCTGGACGCCAAACGCCACGCCGAATCCAAACTCGGCGGTGTCATGGTCACCGGCTTTCGCGCCTTCTGCGGGCCAGACTGGTTCGATGCGTTCACCGACCATGCCAAGGTCAAAGAAGCCTTCGCCCACTACCAGGCCGCCCAAGATCGCCTGGGCGGTGACATGCGTTCGGGCTTCATCTTTGGCGGCATCGAATACATCGAATACGACGTCACCGTCAGCGGCCAACGCTTCATCCCGGCCGACATCGCCCAGGTCTTTCCCGTGGCCCGCGGTGTGTTCCGTCTGTTCAACGCCCCGGCCAACTACAACGAGACCGTCAACACCCTGGGCCAGGCCTTCTACAGCAAAGCCGAGCCCCGCAAGATGGGCAAAGGCTGGGACCTGGAAGCCCAAGCCAACCCCTTGGCCATGTGCTTGTTTCCTGAAGCCCTCGTCGAACTGAAGGCGGGCTGAGCCATGCGCTACTGCACCCGCGCCGACCTCGGCAACGCCATCCCTTTGATGACGCTCACCCAGCTCTCCAACGACGACCCGGCCGCCACCGCACCCAACGAAAGCGTCATCGACGACGGCGTGCGCCAGGCCGAGGAGCTGGTCGGCGGCTACCTGCGCGGTCGCTATCAACTGCCGTTCGTACCGGTGCCCTCCATCCTTCGCGATGCCGTGGTCTACCTGGCCCGCCACTGGCTCTACCAACGCCGCCCGGAAGGCGCCTTGCCCGACGCCGTCAAAGACAGCCGCAAAGACACCCTCACACTGTTGGAAAACATCCGCGACGGCGTCATCACCCTCGGCACGCCCACCGGCCAGCCCGTACCAGAGCCGGGCGAGATCCGCGTACGCGCTCGCCCTCAACAATTCGGCGCCCAGCAGTGGGACCACTATTAATGACGCCGACCAAAACCCAAACCGAACAACTGCTCGACGACACGCTCGCCCGGTTACAAGCCGACCTCGGCAGCGAACTGATGGTCGAGCTGTTTCCCGAAAACCCGTTGCAATACCGGCTCAATCATCCCCGTGGCGCCATCTTGCTCGCCTACGGCAAATCCACGTTCGGCCAGTCAGAAAGCACCGACGCCTGCTTTCAGGCACGGCACCTGGTGCTGCGCCTCACGTTGGTGTTTCGCCAACTCAACGGCAAAGACGGCGTTGTCAGCCACCTTGACCGCATCCGCACCTGCCTCACCGGTTGGTATCCCCCGCACGCCAACCAGGCGTGCCGTCCCGTCGCTGAACACTTTATCGGGCACCACAACGGCCTCTGGCAGTACGCCCAGGATTTCGCCGCCGACATCCCGCACCTGCAAACCCACGTCCGCGAAAGCGGGCCAGCGCTGACCTCCGTCCAATCCCAGGAGCACCCATGAAACTCACCACCTACCGTTACGCCGGTCCCCCCAGTTGCGCCTCTCTGCGCGTCGGCAAAAACGGCGAACCCCTCGAAGTTCTCCTGCACCCAGGCCAACCGGTCAGCATGCCCGCCGACCACGAATACACCCGCGTCCTACTGGCCCTCAAACACCTGCAACCGTTGGACCCCAACCCTCTGCCAGCGGGCTTATCCGCAAAGCCAACGCAAGCACCGTCAATAACTGCCATTAAGGAATAACCCATGCCCGCCAACTACTTGCACGGCATCGAAACCACCGAAGTCGAACGCGGCCCCAGAGCCATCCGCGTGGTCAAGTCCGCCGTCATCGCCGTGATCGGCGCTGCGCCCATCGGCCCCATCAACGAACTGACCCTATGCCTTAACGACACCCATGCCGCGCAGTTCGGCCCCCACATTGCGGGCTTCTGCATCCCCGAGGCGTTGCAAGGCATCTTCGACTTCGGTGCTGGCACCGTGCTGGTCGTCAACGTGCTCGACCCGGCCATCCACAGCACCACGGTGGCCGAACAAGACGAACAATTCATCAGCAGCGATCAACTGCTGCTCGAACACGGCGCATTGCAAGCGCTGGAAATAAAGTCCGTTGACGGGTTGGTCACCTATATAGAGGGCACTGATTACAGTGCGGACAGGCTGATGGGCCACATCCGCCGCTTACCGGCGGGCGCCATCGCCATCAATGCTCAGGTCAAAGTGGACTACACCTACGCCGACCCCAGCAAAGTCACCGCGACGGACATCATCGGTGCCGTCAACGCCGCAGGCCGACGCACCGGGTTAAAGGCCTTTCAAGACAGCTACAACCAATTGGGCTTCTTTCCCAAGATCTTCATTGCCCCAGGCTTCAGCACCTTGAAAGAAGTCACCGCCGAACTGGGCGCCGCGGCCGGCCAGGTCGGCGGTGTCGCCTACATCGATGCGCCCATCGGCACCACCGTGCAGCAAGTATTGGCCGGGCGCGGGCCAGCGGGCGCCATCAACTTCAACACCAGCAGCGACCGCGTTCGGTTGTGCTACCCGCACATAAAAGTCCACGACGCCGTCAAGGGCGAGCGCCTGCAGCCGCTGTCCATCCGCGCCGCCGGCCTGCGCGCCAAAGTCGACAACGACCACGGCTATTGGTGGAGCAGTTCCAACCAGGAACTGATCGGCGTCATAGGCCTGGAGCGACCCTTAACCGCCCGGGTCGACGATTCACACAGCGAAGTTAACCTGCTCAACGAAAACGGCATCACCACCGTCTTTAACGCTTTCGGCAGCGGCCTGCGCCTGTGGGGCAACCGCACCGCGGCCTGGCCCAGCGTCACCCACATGCGCAACTTCGAAAACGTGCGCCGCACCAAAGACGTCGTCGACGAATCCATCCGCTACAGCGCGCTGCAGTTTGTCGATCAACCGCTCACCACCTCGCTTATCACCAGCATCACCGAAAGCGTTAACTTGTTCCTGCGCAAACTCATCGGCGACGGCGCCTTGCTCGGCGGCGAATGCTGGTACGACCCGGCCCGCAACCCCCAAACCGAACTGGAACAAGGCCACGCGCTGTTCAGCTACAAACTCACCGTACCGCCGCCGTTTGAACGCGGCACCTTCGAAACCGAAATCACCGGCCAATACCTGGTCAACTTGGGAGCTGCATAAATGGCAGGCTTTAGCGCACACCGTATCTCCAATGCCAACGTCTACCTCGATGGCACCAGTTTCTTTGGCAAGTGCGAAGAGATAGACCTGGGCAGCATCAAAACTGTGTCGAGCGACTTTCAGGGGCTGGGCATGGTCGGGCTGATCGAACTGCCAGATGGCATCGACAAGCTGGAAGGCAAGATCACTTGGAACAGCCTGTACTTCGAGGCGGCCAAGAAGCTGGTCACGCCGTTCAAGAGCGTGCAGTTGCAATGCCGCTCAAACGTTCAGGTGTTCAACAATGGGGGGCTGGTGAATGAGATACCGCTGGTCACGACCATGACCATTACCGGTAAGGAGTATCAGTTGGGTACGCACAAACCGCGTGACCCGACCAAGTACGAGACGCCGTTTTCGGCGACCTATGTGCGGCAGATGATCAATGGGGATGAGGTGGTATTGCTGGATTACCTGGCGAATATTTTTCGGGAGAGTGGGGAGGATCAACTGGTTAAATATAACAAAAACCTTGGGGTTGCTTGATTATGAGGATGAAAAAGGCCGCTTGTGAAAGCGGCCTTTTCTAGCCTGGGCGCCGTTCCGGCTCAAGACCCCGGATAGTGATTATAAGCATGGAGATATGCGGGTCGTTGCCATCGCTCATGTTTGAGTCGGCCGTTGGGGGGGGATTTGAGTTTTCACTCCAGATGTTGATGCCATCGGCCCCTTCGATGCCTGAGGTGCGCAAGTATTCCAATGTTCCTTCGGAACTCCAACGTTTCTTTCTAAAAAACCATTGTCCAAGATAATACTTAAGCCTATCAGTCGGTCGGTGCCGAGAACTTGGAAAATTTAGCGAAAGCCATGTCTGCCATTGGGCGGACATTACGCTATTGTTTCGGCTCTCACTAAGTACTGAATAGACTAAATAGGGCGACCTCACCGTATCAGCTGATGTCGTCACACGGGGTTGCTTGTTGTATCCCTTCATAGTGACCGGCGAATATTTTCCCCGCAGATCGCTCACCATTTTCGTCCAGACGCAATTCACTGCAGCCGTTCCGGTTTTTATCTCTCGTCCTAATTCGGTTTTTGTACCTGGCAACATACCCATGACAGCATCCAGCAAAGGCTCTGGAGGAGATATCTGTTTGTGCCCATCGAGCAATGGCCAGCCAACTTGCAAAGGGGCAAATTTTTTGTCCATTTTCCCCCATCGTTGGTTAGCCATCAACAAGTAGCGCGCACAATCGTGAAGGCCGTAGGCCTGTTGGTCAGAACCATTACCAAGTTGATAATCTCCAATCGGTTTCTTTCGCTTGACACCTGGATAAACTGTAATGACTTGATTGCGATCACACTCCTCAAACAGCTGGCGCTCTTTCTGTGTAGATTCACCCCCTGGCAGCTCATCGTAATCAGAGGCAACTTTGGCTTGAATCAACATTGCTTGCTCACGTTGAAGCTGACCGTTGGGGGACTCCAGTCGCACGCATAATAGTAAATCTGCCAATTCGCATTGTGGCCGCTCTTCGTGAGACAGATGATCTTTAGGACTGAACGCTGCCTGAGGTGTACCATCTACCCAGATCGATTGGACACGTACTTGTATATTTTTATCGTCGGCCATGAGACGGTCTGCGACTGCCAAGGCAAGTCGGTCGACATTCTGTTGCTCGTGCAAATACATCAAAAACCAACGTTCAAGCGCCCATTCGTTCTTGGGGCTGCTTGCGCGAGCATTCCATGCCTCCCAATCGTATTCCCACATACCTAGCGTCCTAACTATTGAGGTAAGCGTCAGATAAGATCCGTTTTGGTTATGAAGGTCAAGTCGCATGGGCTTCCTTGCGGACCTGTACGAAACCACCCGGGCATGATGCCCAGATTGGAACACGGGGAGGTTTGAACGTCCTGTTGAGATCAAAAAAAACCTTCCCTTGGCACTACCCTCCAAGCTAGCCTAGCGTCGATGCTGGCATTTTGCCCGGCCAAACTGAAACGTTTGTAATGGATAGAGGTTTTGTAATGGATTTGAAAGTCATTCGGGTGGTTGAGCAAGGTGATGCAGAAAACGAATTTGTTGTCGTTCGCGCTCTGAAAGCCTGTGATCTTAAGGGTTACATGATCTTGGATGAGACCTACAACGACGATGGCAGCACCAGCAACAAACAGCGCCATGTTTTTACTTTTCCTAGCTGGAGAGTAGAAGAAGGTGAATACATCTTCATCAGCACCAAAGCGGGCGCAAACAGAAAAGGAAAGACTACCGAAGGGACTCCCACGAGCTATTTCTATTGGGGGCTGAATAGATCGGTATGGAACGAAGAGGGAGACAAGGTGCATCTTATAAAAATCGAAAGCGCTGCCACCTTTAAAGTTTCTAGTGCTGTCTAAGCGTCCATATTTTTCAAAGCCCCAGCAAGCCGGGGCTTTCCCCCGAAAATACTGTTATTGAAGCTAGCCCGCTACAGTTATAAACTACAGCTGACCATAAAACACAACCCCACTGGCTGCTACGCACAATTTTAGGAATGTCATGTTGAAGCGCGAAAAACTAATTAAGGACATCACGCTCCACCTGACGCATCTAAGCGCACAGGTCGAGGTTCTTGGGGTAATGCATTTTTTTGACCTCAATATAGCTGCAGAACACTTCTTCGAACGGTTGCTCAATCAAGTCTACGGGTACAATCTCGTTAATCTAAATCATGATCAGTTAAATTCTGCGGCGATAGACTTGGCTGACGAAAAATTGGGTCTGGCTGTCCAAGTCACTTCGGATAGACGAGCACAAAAAATCCAAAAGACCTTGGATAAGTTTGTGGAGCACGGGCTTGGGACGAAGTACAAGTCTCTCAAGATCTTATTGATTGGCAAGAGAACAGGCAAGTACAGCAATGTGACCACCCGTGGAGTGAACTTCAACGGCGTTACCGACGTCATTGACCATAAGTCGCTAATACAAGACATAGAAAAAAAGACAACATTGGAGCTGCAAACTATACTTACCCTCATCGAGAGTGAGATTGATTATGGCAATACCACCATATCTGTCTTGGACAATACCGATGCAGAGGCTCTCGAAGAAATTCGAACATACATGGATTGCCCCGCCTTACAGGATCCATGGCACATGGAAAATAGCTATCGGGATTTCGGGGAAGCAATCACCGGTCTTATTGGCTTAATAAAAGCAGGCATGTGGAAGGGGCAACTCGTGGTTAAACCTCAATCCAAATTTAATGATCAGGCACTTGCCGGTCAACTCAACGTCACCTACAACCAACTGCGCGCCCTAAGGCAACTCTTTCGAGCTCACGTCCAGAGCGGAGAGATCGGACTAAATGACAATACTTGCAATTTTCATTTACCACAGACCTCAGCTGTCTTCGACAAGCTTCGCAACGCAATCAACGCTGGATTTAACAATATTACCAAACCTTACAATCTTTCTGTTTTACCCAATGTCAGCTAACCCATATTAACAACCAGTGCTCATTCATCATGGCGCAAAGAGTGGAAGGCTATGAAGTCATTAAAAATTTCTCGAGTACCTCTCCCAACCTTAGCTTGCTGGCCCCAGCAATGGCCTGAACATGATGAGCTCTGGTATATCTTCAATCTTCAGCTAAAGCGCGATCTAAAGTTGGATTGGTTTATTCGCAAGCCAGCTGACGGGCCAGTGTCCTATAACAATTTGGAGGACGCACTTAAGGACGTCAAGACTGCCAACACTCAATTAATCTTAACTTTGGATACGTTGGCGTTGCCTCCCGAGGAGAGACTTTCGATTAAGCTAAAGGTCGAGAAGATGATCACTGCCGAAGGCCGCTTGATGGATGAAGAAAGCTGGATGTTGAAGGAGGCATTTAATCGGCATGTGAATGATCCTCGCCCAAAAGTAGAAGACCTATTACTTTCGCCAGATTTAGAGAAGCTGCGTGAACCGCTATTCAAGCTGCTCCAGCAGTACCCGTATATCCGTTACGCGCGACTTTCTCAATTTGGTATCACTTTGATCCGAAAAGACGACAACGATTGGACTAAAAAAGCGGTTCATGATCGGAAGACGGCTATCTATTGCGCACGTGAAAAAACAGCCAGGGGATTTAATCTGGCCGGTACGAATCACTGGGGGGAAACTAAGGCTGAAATACGTTCTGCATTACTCCCTAGGGCAAACCAGCTACTTCAAGAGACAGGATTCAAAATGATGCTCGACGATGCCCTGCGCCGAGGGCAGCGAGTCGTCGTCTGTGGCGGGTTTGTTTTCTGGTATGAAGACAAGGACTCTGTCGGATGGATCGTTATGCAGATGGGAGAATCAAGTGCTGGAAAGGAGGGACATACCCTTTGGAGAGAAGGGACAATAATTTCAAAAAATCATGGCAGGATCGTTGTGCTTCCATACGTCAAGGAAGGTGGTGAGCTAGTTAAGGGCCACACCAAGAACGCACCTCATGATGGTAAAGCCAAACTCAGGCATCCTGACCATTACGTTGAGCTACCTTTCGAGGTCCTTGATGGTGACTTGATGTATGACCTGCTTGGTCGTATGAAATATGAATAATAGTTTTCTGAATGGTTCTATGTATACCTCTCCCCAACACCCATGGTTCCAATGATGACTCAAAACGATCCGCGACATGTACTAGACCTGTGGTATGAACGAACATCCATCGTCGCGGTGGGGCACTACCGTGCAGCACTGAGGTATTCCAGACTACACTTAGGAATGGCTATACCAACCGTGGGGCTCTCAGCAGCAGTAGGTACGGCAGTATTTGCTACTCTGCAGCAACAATCTTGCTTCTGGTTACAGTTTGCTGTGGGCGCGATGAGCGTGCTCGCAGCGATTCTTACCGCGTTGCAATCGACTCTTCGCTACCAAGAGCTGGCAGAGAAGCACCGAGGCGCCGGAGCGAAGTACAATGCCATTGGCAGAGAGATTGAGCTATTGCGTACATACCCTGAGATCGGTGCAGAGAAGATCGAAGATATTCGGGTCCGAATCGATTCTTTAGCATTTGAGTCACCCCACATCCCTCAGGCCGTCCATGAACATATGCAGGCTAAGAAGATTAATCAGTGGGGAGAATCTGGCTCGAACGCCTAAATTTAGCCCACAGAGCCTATCGCAATTGCCTACACCGACCACAGAATCCCCCGGCAGCGCATCCATAGCCCCCCCGGTATCTTATCCCTCGTCACCGCTCGCGATGACCGGGCGGAGCAGCCTGCGGTAGTACTTAGGTACCTCTGATGAAAGAACAGGTCGCTCCGCCTGATTTTGATGGCGCTGTACGCCGGGCCCCTTGGGCACTCCGGCATTGCAAATCCCCGGTCCACACCGGCGTACAGAGCCATTTTTTAACCGCCAGAGCTTTATGGTAGCTGTGCGAGGTTCAACCCACTGCATTGAGTGCGATCTTTCAGCCGGTGACCTCGTACAGCTGCCTCCCTCAGCCAAGCATCCTTCAAAGCCCATCAAGTGCGATCGAGGGCCGAAGCCAGTCGCCCAAAACAATCGCCTCCAACCTCAAACCTTCTGCCGAGAAAGCATGTCGTTGCTGCGGTCAGATGTAGGCAAATTCCCCAAAGTATCCGCCAGCGTATTATCTACGGCCTGATCCCGTTTAATATCGATGATCCCGAAGCGCCTCATAAGACACTGTATTTGCAACAGTAGAGCCCCAAGAAATAACGAAGGAAAGTCGTCCTGTTTAATTGCCGCAAACATATCCAGCGCGACACGTTTAAATACACTCATAAATACGTCCTAAAGGCTACGAGACCTTGCGTCCTTACTTACGCATGCTTCAGAATCCGCTGGCTTGTGCGCTTTGCCCCTGGCCTCTATCGTTGACTTGCCACTGCCCATCAGTGGTCGGGTTTAGTAGCCCATCTAGGTTTGGTAAGGTGCTTGAGCACCGTTCAGTCAGGTCATTCTATGCCTGCGCTAAATGGTGGTTGTGCGCAGGGCGTCCTCGGGCGCGCCGGGTTTTGCCAATTCCTACCGGTCTACTAACCTGCGTACAGCCGCCACCCTTCTTTTAGTAGAGAACGGTTGCAGCCCCAATGTAGGATTGTCAATTATGTTCAAAGTAACGCCCAACCCCCCGGATATCTATTCGGTACTCTACGACGACACTCTCGACCCCGAAAAGCTGAAAGAGGCGGCAGACCGCGCGCTCGAGTTCTACCTCAACCCCGGGGCGCCGAAAACGCAGATACGGCCCTACAAACCCGGCACGATCTTCACCATCGACCCAGCGGTGGATGACGAAACGTTGCTCGTTGAGGCGTGCGAAAACCTGGCATCCGCCACCGTGCTGGTCAGCGAACTCACCGACATCACGGACGGTCCACGACGTCAAACGATGCTGGTGCTGCAGCGGGTCATCATGTTGGGGGAGTTAGCGGTCAATCGAGTACTGGATAACCACAAGCCTGGCTAGTCGCCAGGTAGGTTGTGAGGGCGCCGCAGGCGCCCTCATAACAAAAAACCAGCAAAAGCTATAGCGTCTCTTGCTTCGTCTCTTTGGCAACGCTGCCAAGGTAGGCCCGCAGGTGAACCCTCGCGGCACTGACTGGGCTAAGGCCACGAAGCTCAGTAGAACGTTGGCTTCCGTCAGGTAATGATACCGTCAACGTGTCACCGAATACGCTGTACAGAGCGGTGTGCTCCACGCCGTCTATTTCAATCGTGATTTCGTCTTCCATCCGGTCTCCGGTTTTGGTTACGGCTTGCTATGCAGCCTGAATCGTCTCTTTAAATCCGATTAAAAGCCAGCACCCACCCGCACCGTCATCATCAGGGCTCAACCCAAGAGCAACCGATCTCACCGATCGACCTGGAGCAAAACGATGGCCGATGCACTGACCTTTACCCTCAATTTTCCTTTCACCAGCGCCAGCGGCGAGCAGATCTCGACGCTGCCCATCAAACGCCTCAAACGCAAAGACATCACCGCAGCCCAAGCGGTGACCAAAGACGAAGGCGCCATGGAAGACCAACTGGTGGCCAAGATGCTGGGCATCACCCTCGAAGACCTGGGCGAGTTCGACATCGCCGACTCCCGGCTAGCCACCGAGGTGTTGCGGGAAATGGCAGCCGCACGTGACCTTGCTGCACTCCTGGGACGAAGCGTTGTTGCTGGTGCTCAGGGTGCAGCCCTCTGAGATCGCCCAGCTCGACTTGGTCGAGTACTGGCGTTGGGTAGAGGTGTGTCAGCGTGAGATCAATCGCCGGCTCGAACTGGCCGATAAAAACAGTGGCTGATCAGCGTCACAGCACCTACCACCAGTCCCGCCAATAGCGCGCCACCCGCCGCCAAAGGGGCGGCCGCCAAAGCCAGCAGCGGCAGTCCAAAACAGAACGCCAACACCGCCGCCCACAACGGCAAATGCACCAGGCACAGCCAGGCAAGCCAGATCACACCGGCGCCGAGGGCCAGTGCGTAAACGATGTGGGCGGTGCGTAGCGCGATTTTTTCTAACATGCCCAAAGCGTAGCAAGATCGATGGCGAATGAAGTCTTATTGGGGTTAAAAATCGGCGGGGTTGTTTCAGGCAGTTTCAACGCGGCCTTTGGCACCGCCAAATCCACGGTGCAGCAGCTCGGCCGAGCCACTGATGGCCTGGCTATTAAGCAGCAGGCCTTAGGCAATGCGTTGTCGGCGTCCTTGGCACGGGGCGGCACTGGCCTCGCACAATTACGCCGTCAGTACGACGCGGTGGGCAACGCCATCGACCAGCTCAAGGCCAAGCAAGACCGCCTCGCGGCCAGCATCGAACGCGGTGCGGCCCTCAAAAACCAGCGTCGCGAGCTGCGTGGTCAGGCCATGGAGGTCATCGGTACCGGCTTAGCGTTGGGCGCGCCCGTGCTTCAGTCATTCAACACCGCCGTCGATTTCCAAGACCAGACCCGCGACATCGCCATCACCGGCGGCTTCAACCTGGCGCGAGAGCAGCGCTTGAGCTTGGCCATGCGCGGCGCGGCGCTCAGGTGGAACCAGACCCAAACCGAGGTCGCCAACGGCACCGCCATCCTCATCGCGGGCGGCATCGATAGCCTGAAAGAGCTCGCCGCATACGCCCCGGTCATGGCTAAAACGGCCACCGCCACCCGCGCCAGCATGCAAAACCTGGGGTCGGTCGCCATCGCGCTCAACAACAACCTGGGCATTGGCGCCGCAGGCCTGGAGCGGTCCATGAACATGCTGGCCTTTGCCGGCAAAAGCGGTCAGTTCGAACTGGCCGACATGGCCAAGTGGCTGCCACAACTCACACCCCAGTTCGCAGCCTTGGGCATTACCGGCGAGCGCGCCGTGGCCGAGATCGGCGCCGCCTTGCAGATCGCCCGACGCGGCGCCGGCAGCAACGACGAGGCCGCCAACAATTACAAAAACTTCCTCTCAAAACTCACTGCGCCAGAAACGCTCAAGGCCTTTGAAAAAGCCGGTATCGATCTCAAGGGCAGCATGAAAAACCTGGTCAGCGAGGGCCTGTCCCCGGCGCAGGCCATGCTCAATATCCTCACTGCCCACTTGGGCAAAAGGGCCCCGGCCGCAGCAACCGAGTACGGCAAAGCGCTGGACATCAAGGATGAGCGAGAACGGCACATGGCCCTGGCTCGGCTCGACGAGGCCTATAAGCTCGGCGCCTTGTTCGCCGACCAACAGGTGCTGTCCTTCATCCGCCCGGCATTGGCCAATCAAAAGGACCTGGCCAGCATCGAACAAGGCAGCAAAAGCGCCGCCGACCAAGGCCTGCTGGACCAGGACTGGGCCCTGCGCATGGGCAGTTCTAAAGAGCAATTGAAGGAGCTGCGCAATAACCTGACCGACGTTGGCCTTTCCGTCGGTAGCGCGCTACTGCCCGCCATCGTCGACGTCAGCCGCGCCGTGGTGCCGCTCATGCGGTCGTTCTCGGCCTGGGCAGAACAACATCCAGACCTTATTCGCGGCGTGGTCGGCTTGGTCGGCGGGCTGTTGCTGGGCAAGCTGGCCTTCATCGGCGTGGCCTACGGCGCCCATCTGGTCATGGCGCCGTTTGTGGCGATGACCACCACGGTTACCACGCTGTCTGCCAAGTGGGCGATGCTTCGCGCGATGTGGCAGATGGGCAAGTTTACGCCGCTCGTCACAGGGTTACGCCGTTCCGGCGCGGGCCTGCTCAAGGTCGCCCGTGGTGCGCTGTACCTGGGCAAGATGCTGGGCGGTACGTTGTGGGTTGGGTTAAAGCTCGCCGGGCAAACCATCCTTTGGCTCGGCCGAGCCCTGATGCTCAACCCCATCGGGCTGGCGATCACCGGCATCGCCCTGGCGGCCTACCTGATCTATCGCTATTGGGCACCGATTAAAGCCTTCTTTACCGGCCTTTGGAGTGAAGTCTGCGCAGGCTTCGACGGCGGCCTCGCCGGCATTCTCGGCGTATTGGTTAACTTCTCACCGCTGGGGCTGTTTTACCGGGCCTTCGCCGGCGTCATGAACTACTTCGGTATTGAGCTACCGGGCACGTTCACCGAGTTCGGCGGCCTGCTCGTCACGGGGCTGGTCAACGGCATCGGCAATATGGCCGGCGCCCTCAAAGACAGCGTTGTGGGCATAGGCGTATCCGTTAAAGACTGGTTCACCGAAACCCTGGGCATCGAGTCCCCCAGCCGGGTCTTTTTCGGCTACGGCGCCAACATCAGCGAAGGCGCAGCGCTGGGTATCAGTGCCCAGTCAGGACTGGTTCATCAAGCGGCGCTAAGGCTGGCCGCACAAAGCGCAGTCGACATGGCGCCGCCCAATCCGGCCCAGGTGACCCGGGCCAGCATGCTGGGCGCCGCTGGCAGGACGTCTGTCTCCTCGGAATCGGCTGGGCCCATGACCTTCCATTTCTCGCCCCAGATCAACGTGACCAGCGGCGCCGGCATGGAGCAGATCAACCAGGGCTTACACGCCAGCTATGCCGAATGGGTGCGCTTAATGGAACGCTATCTACACGACAAACGCCGCCACAGCTACGGCCCCAGCAGCGAGGTCACCGCCTAATGTTTGCGATCCTGGGCGATATCGAATTCACCGTCGCGGGCGGCATCAGCGGCCTGCAGCACAGCGGCTCGGCCGACTGGGCCGAGCATGCACGCATCCAAGGTAAGCCGTTATTGGAATGGATGGGTGAAGGCCTGGATGAATACCACCTGACCATTGAATTGCATCCGCTACTCGGCGACCCCGAAGAACGTCTGCGGGCATTGCGCTTAGCCAAAAGCCAACACCAGCCGTTGGCCTTCGTCATGGGCAGTGGTGAATACCTGGGCGCCTATGTCATCAGCAACGTCAGCCACACACTGCGGCGCGCCACGGCCACTGGGCAGGTCAAGGCGGCCACCGTTCAACTGAGCCTGAAGGAGTACACCGGCGTCTTCACCCGCAAAGCCCTGCGCCCCGGCTTACTCGACGACGCCGTTAGCGGTACGTCAGCCGCCACCATAGGTTCGCCAGGTTTGATTTCTCACGTGAAGCCGTCGCCCAGCGCCCTGCAAAAGGTGGTCGCCCACGCCAAAACCGCCGCCACGGTGCTAAAGACAGGCCAAAACATTTACCACACGATCAAGAGCCATAACCCCGCCATGATTCTGGAACAGGTCCCGCGGTTACTCAGTAAAACAGCCCAAGCCATCGAGCCGCTGCAAGGGCTAACGACCGCTGCGCAATGGCTCGAAGGCGGTGCCGATCTATCGCGCCTGGGCGAACAGGTGCTGGTCAACGTCATGGACGCACGTGCCAGTCTGAACCCGGTTGACCTAAGCAACATCCTCGACCGTTTTTCTGCCTCCGAAGAAGCCCTCGACCAGGCCGTCAGCCAAATGGACGGTGCCAACACCCGACTGGCGACCTTGGCCGCGCAGATCCTGACCCGGAGGGGCTGATGTTCATTGCACATACCACTATCGAAGGCGAGCGCTGGGACCAACTGGCTTGGCGGTATTACGGCGACGCCCACCGTTATGTACCCATCGTCCAGGCCAACCCCCACGTTGCCATCAGCGCCACGTTACCGGCGGGGCTGACACTCGCCATCCCCATGTTGCAGCCAATGCCCACCACAGAAGACCTCCCGCCATGGATGCGATGATTCCCCAACAGGTGCCACAGGCGCGCTTTGTGCTGACCTACCAACAGCGCAACATCACCCGTAACGTCAGCCAGCATTTGCTGTCCTTGTCCTACACCGATTTCCTCACCGGCAAGGCCGACAGCTTGGCGGTCGAGCTGGAAGACGCCCAAGGCAAATGGCGCGATCAATGGTACCCAGGCCACGGCGACAGCTTGGCGCTGTCCATCGGCTGGGAAGGCCAGCCGCTGCGTGCCCTCGGCCGTTTCGAGATCGACGAAGTCGAACTCAACTGCCCACCCTCGACCATCACGCTGCATGGCTTGGCCACCGGCATCAGAGCGGCGCTGCGCACCACCCACCATCACGCGTACGAAAACACCACACTGGCCGCCATCGCCCAACAGATCGCCACACGCCAAGGCTTGCAACTGAAGGGCAACATCCAGCCGATCCCGCTCGACCGTATCACCCAGCAAGACGCCGACCTCACGTTCCTGCGCAACCTGGCCGCCGAGTACGACTACGCCTTCAAAATCACCGGCCAGCGCTTGGTCTTTCACGCCATCAGCGAATTGGCAAAGGCCGCGCCAGTGGCAACGCTGATCCTCCAGGACTTAAGCCGAGTGAATCTGCGCGATCAGCTAAAAGACGTTCCCCAAGCCATCGAGCTCAAACACCAAGACGCCGCCAACAAACAACTGCTCACCTACAAAATCGAAAACGGCGAAACCGTCGCCGCGCCCACCAGCCTCAGCAAAACCACCACCAGCGGCGACACCCGCAAAAGCCACCAACGCAGCCCCTCCACCGAAGCCGCCAAAGCCAAAGCCAGGGCCGAGCTGGCCAAAGCCAACCGCGAACGCACCACCGGCCGCTGGACGGCAATGGGCCAACCCAACCTGGTCAGCGGCAACGTCATCACCCTGGCCGCCGCGGGCCAACTCGCCGGCCGCTACCTCATCACCTCATCCCACCACCGCATCATCCGTACCGGCGGCTACACCGTCGACAAACACATCTGCCGCGTCTCCACGCCACACCAGGAGCCAACCCCATGAGCACCGAACTGGCCTACGGCGAAGTCAGCGCCATCGACTACCTAAGCTGCCGCATCCGCGTCCGCCTCGACGACCGCGACGGCCTGCAGACTTATTGGCTCAACATCCCCCAGCGCAACACCCAAGGCACAAAGCGCCGCCCACTCATGCCTGAACTGGGCGAACAGGTCGCGGTGCTGCTCGATGCGGACGGGGTGGGTGGTGTGTACCTGGGCGGTATCTACTCAACCGCTGAACCGCCGCCGGTTGTGGATGAGGACACCGATTTCGTGCGGTTCAGTGATGGGACGGTTTCGACGTATGACCGTGCTGCGGGGGTGATGACGCTCGACTGCGTGGGGGCTTTAATCGTGAAGTGCGGGCGGAGTATCAGGATTGAAGCAGCAGAGCCGCTGGTGGTGAAGGCGAATTCGGCGACGTTGGACATCCCGCAGGTCACCTTGAATGGTGACCTGAAGGTAAATGGCGATATCAGCGCCACCGGTGGCATCATGGACACTGGAGGTAATTCAAACCATCACAGTCATTAGGTCGCAGGCTCCTAATATATCGGCCGCTCATCACCGGCACCAACGTGTGGTTTATTCCAGTCAACCTTACCTTCTTCGTTTACCGGAAAGTCGGGGTCGATTTTTTCATGTATGGTTCCCGAAGGGCCATTGATGCGTAACGCTACGCTCAGAGCACCGTCAACCTTCACAAATCGAGTATCTTGTTCGAACTTGCCGTTTCGCGAGTGAGTGATGATCTTGAAGCTGAACCGAGTTCGATCACCGACATCGTTGTCAGCAAATTTTTGATTCATACCACGATGGACGTCACCCAATTGGTGTTTGGTTGTGACGTCCATCTGACCCTGTGGCTTGAAGCTGCCTTTTAACATTTCCACGTCTGTGATTTTGACGCTCACTTGCTGTAAGGAATAGCCGCCCTTGTGAATAGCGACCCACAATATTTTTGAGCCGAAAAAACTGACCGGAAGGACATGCAGATAGCTGTCACCGCCAGTGATGTGGCTAATCATGTTCTGAGTTTTGCTTTCCAGCTCGTTTACCAGGTCATTGAGGCGCTGTTCGACGCTGCCAAAGCTTTTTTCCACGCCAGCCTGTTTGCGCACTCTGAAAATCTGACCCGTCATCCAGCTAGCCAAGAAAAACGAAGTTCCGAAGGTCGAAATGGTGCCCTTAAACGAGACATCCGGCCCCCAGACGGCGTAAGTCGTCCACGCCGTCGCGACCAAAAGAGGTATTCGAAACTCTTTTACGAGCTGTTGCACCGTTGATTTTGAGATGCCAAACATTTAAACGACTCCCTTCGATATTTTTCCGATGTCGCGTCATCGGCCGTGCGAACAGCATCTTTAAATCCGATTAAAAGCGGCCATCGATTAGATCCTCCACCATGGGCTCATGACCAAGCCCATTCCCCACACCAGCATCACCGCCGCTCACTGGCAGCCCGCCCTCGGAACCTCCGGCGAGGTGGTCGAGGGCCTGCGCGACATCGACCAGGCCATCCGCATCATCCTTTGCACACCCAAAGGCAGCGATCCCCACCGCCCGGAGTTTGGCAGCAACCTGCACCTGTACCTCGACTGGCCCACTAACCGCATCACACCGCACCTGGTGCGCGAAGCTGTCGACGCGATTCGCCAATGGGAACCCCGCGTCTCGGTGGTCCAGGTGCAGATCCAGATTGATGCAGCGCAAGTGACCGTGCGGGTGCAATGGCGCGTAGCCGGTGAAATACAGCAACTGACCGAGGTGCCTTATGCGCGAGTTGCCTAAACCCGAATTCATCAAAATAGACCCCGCCGCGCTGGAAGCTCAATTGATCACACGATACGAGCAGCAGTCGGGCAAAACCTTGTACCCGGCCCAGATCGAGCGGTTGTACATCGACCAAATCGCCTACGCGGTGTCCCGATTGCAAATGAGCATCCAGCATGCCGGTGAACAACTGCTGGTGCGATTCGCCCGCGGCCCGATCCTCGACTACCTGGGTGAACTGGTCGCCACACCAAGGTTGCTCGCCCAGGCCGCTCGCTGCACCGTACGCTTCAACCTGCCTGCCGCCGTGACGCAGCCACTGCCGATCCCCATCGGCACTCGGGTCAGCACTCAAGATGCCAAGCTCACGTTTATCACCGACCAAGACGTGGTGATGGTGGTCGGTCAAAGCCATGTCTCCGCCACCGCAACCTGCACGACCGTCGGCGAACACGGCAACGGCTGGACCGCCGGACAAATCACCGTCCTCGGCAACTCACCGGCGCCGGGCCTGACCGCAAGCAACACGACGGTCACCGCCCACGGTGCCCAAGATGAGGACGACGACCGCTACCGCGAGCGCATCATCTTGGCTCCCGAAGCCTTCAGCAACGCGGGCAGCCGCGCAGCCTATCGCTACCACACCCTGGCGGTGCACCAATCGATCGTCGACGTCGCCGTGCAGGGCCCAGACGAAGGTCAGCCAGACGGCCACGTCGCGCTGTTCCCACTCACCACGTCGGGTCTGCCAACAGCCGATCTACTCAAACGCATTGAAAGTCAGATCAGCGGCGAAAAACTCCGCCCCCTGTGCGACACGGTCAGCGCGTTGCCCCCCGTCGAGGTCGTCTATCAAATCAAGGCAAACATCACGTTCTATGCCCACGCCGACCGAAGCGTCGCCCTGGCTACCGCGAAGGCTGCCGCCCAGGCTTATGCCGACGAATGCCGCGCCAACCTCGGCCGCGATTTAGTGCCCGAACAGCTCACCGCATTGCTGCAGGTAAGCGGCGTATACCGCGCTCATCTGTTGCTGCCGGCTGCCCCACAGGAATTGCAGGGCAACGAGTGGGCAAACTGCTCAGAGATACAACTGATCGACGCCGGGGTGGCCCATGACTGATCACCCACTGCCGCCCCCATTGGCCGGCGACGAACGTTTCACGCTGCTGTGTGAGCTGCTTAACCAAACCTTGGATGAGCTCGACCTCAACGTGATGTTGGTCTACTTGATCGAGCTAGTGAACCCCTCGCTGCTTCCAATCCTGGCCGACCAATTCTCACTCCTAGACGAAGCCGCCTGGCAGTTGGCTGAATCTCAAGAAGCCAAACGCAATTTGATTAAGGGTGCCGGTGAACTGCACCGTTTCAAAGGCACGCCGTGGGCGATCCGCGAAGTCATCCGCCTACTGGGCTTCGGCGAAGTCATCCTTTTGGAAGGAATACACGCGCAGCCAAGCGCCGAACCTTCCATTTGGTCGCTGTACCGGGTCGTTCTAAAACGCGTCATCACCAACGATCAAGCAGTGCTCGTGCGCCGCTTACTTCTTTCGGTCGCCCCAGCGCGCTGTCGCCTGGTGTCGCTCGACTATCAATCCGTCGCCATCCGCTACAACGCAGTCGCGCGCTACGACGGCCAATACAACCATGGGAGCAGCTAATGGCCGATTTACCCGAGTCCCAGGAATGGGCGCTAGGTGTCTACCAACTCGAAACCTCCGATCCCGTACTAGGCGGGCCGGACGGCGTATCGAATCAACAAGCCAAGCAGTTGGCGAACCGAACGGGCTGGTTAAAGAAGAAGATAGAGTCTTTCCTCGACGGCTCCGGCATTAACTTTGCCAGCCAGCAGGAAGCAGAAAAAGGGGTTGAGACCAACAAGCCCATGAACGCTTTCAGAGTGTTCCAAGCGATCGGCGCCAAAGTCGTTCAGGCGACCACAAGTACCTCAGGCATCGCGCGGATCGCAACTTCCACCATGGTCAGAGCCGGCACCGACAATCGCTCTATCGTGACGCCTAAGATGCTGGCAACCATGTTCCCGTTCCGTGGCCGGCAGGTCTATAACGTGACGGGGATCTACACCTGGGAAGTACCCTCTGGAGTAACCAAAGTCTGGGTAGAAGTCATCGGTGCCGGCGGCGGTGGAGCGCGGCTCGCAACCCTCCCAGGTCCATCCGGTGGCGCTGGCGGCGGCATAGCTCGAAAACTTTATGATGTCAGTGACAAAACTTCGGTGACAGTCACGGTGGGCGCAGGCGGTATCGGCGCGTTGGTTGACGGGGGAGCGGGTACTGCTGGCGGCACTTCTTCATTCGGGACTGCCATAGCGGCCACGGGCGGCGATGGCGGTTTAACCAATGCATTTGGCAAGCACGGGGGAGTCGGGTATGGCGGAGACGAGAACCATACTATAGGAGCAGCCGGTCACCCTATTGCTGGCCCCACTTCTACTTTTCTCGGCGGCGCTGGCGGTGGCGGGACATCACCTCCTTCATGGAAAGACGATGTAAGACCTGTAACGCCGGGACACGGCGGTGGGGGACGAGGCGGCAGCGCCGCCCCCAATGGCGCAGATGGACAGGTGACCATTCAATGGTGACGAGTACGTGGGCACGCATAGAAAACGCAACAGTCATCGAACTGACAAACATCGACCCCCAAGACAGATTCCCTCCATCGCTTATTTGGATAACGTGTCCCGACGAGACGCAACCAGGCATGCAGTACCTGGATGGGATTTTTACGGTGAAGCGTGAAGCGCCAATTGATCATGCCGCACAGATTGCCAGCGTGCGCTACCGACACGAAACAGCAGGTATCACCGTAAACAGCGTGAATATCGATACCAACCGAGACAGCCAAGCGTTAATCACCGCCGCGGCGTTGTCCGCCGTCATTGACCCGACTTACCTGTGTGTTTGGAAAGCACTAAACGGCCCGGTCACGCTAACGGCAGCTCAGATAATCGAAATCGCCACCGCCGTACGAGCGCATGTCCAGGTCTGCTTTGATCGGGAATGTCAGCTACTGACGGCATTAACCGAGGGGACCTACACAGTCGACATGCTTGACCACGGCTGGCCGGCGGCCCCAGAGGCATAACCATGCAGGAAATCCGCTGTGGCGAGTGCCACCGCAAACTCGCCACCGTCCGCAGTTTCATAGATCTACAAATCAAGTGCCCGCGCTGCCGGACACTCAATCACCTGAAGGCCCCGAGCCTCCTATCCGAATGCCCTGAGCATCTGCCCAAAAAAGAGCAGACATGCCCCAGCCCACCATTGGAAGCCTGTTCGCAGGTATAGGAGGTTTTGATGTCGGATTCGAAAACGCAGGCTACCGAACCGCCTGGCAAGTGGAACTCAACCCCACCAACCGGGCTGTCCTTGCCGATCGATTTCCTCACGCCACCCAGTTCGAAGACGTCCGCCATTGCGGCGCCCACAACCTCAGCCCCGTCGACGTCCTCACCGCCGGATTCCCCTGCCAAGACATCAGCATCGCCGGCTCAAGACCCAACAACAAAGACACCCGAGGCCTGCGAGGCCAACGAAGCGGCCTGTTCTGGGAAGTCATACGAATCCTCAAAGAGACACAACCTCGCTGGGTGGTGCTTGAGAATGTCGTTAACCTGCTCGCTATCAACGATAGCCAAGACTTTGAAACAGTCATCGGGGCCCTTGCGCAATGCGGGTATGTGGGATGCTGGCGAGTGCTTAATGCTCAATATTTCGGAGTCCCCCAGCAACGTCGTCGCATATTCCTGGTCGCAGGTCATCGACGAATGCCCCCCATCGAGCTGCTGGCTGACGCCGCGCCAGTGGAAGCAATACCTCCAGCGTCTGGCAAGATCCCATGGCCACGGCCCGCAGATGCATGGGCTGCCAATACTCTATTGGCAAACAAAGCAGGCTCACAAATCGCTATGGGCTGTACAACTTTCGTCGCTCACCCGCAGCGATGGAGTCAGATGGCTGAGCGGCAGCGAACGTCTGAAGATGATGGGCTTTGCCTCGGACTGGATGCGGCCAACCTTGCAGAGGCTTTCGCTGCCGGAAACGCCGTCGTTACGCAAATCGCGCAATGGATTGCCGAAAAGCTAATCAAGGCAGGCTAACAACCAAAACAGCGGGGAATATCGTCCCCGCTGCCAACCCCACCTCAACTCCCGAAATTCCCTTGCACCACACGCAAAAAACCTAAACCCTATTTACCTCGCCCCAGCGCCCAGACTTTTCGCGCTCGGCATCAAAATGAGCGGCGTTTTTTTTTGTGCCCCGGACTACCCCCCTGTGGGAGCGAGCCTGCTCGCGAATGCGATTCACCTGAATAGATAATGTTGGATGTGCCAAAGCCTTCGCGGGCAAGCCCGCTCCCACAGGGATTAGAGGTGAGGCTCGGCCTTGGGCTCACCCCGAAACCGCGCATCAAAGTCTTCCGCCAACTGCGCCAACGTAATGCTGCCCAGACGCTTGAGCAACAACGCCTGGGCCTCATCGAACGCATCCGTCAGCGCCGCATTCACCGCCTGTTCCACCAGGCATTGCGGATGATCGGTGGACAGGCCGATGGCAAAGATCGACGTGCTGCCCAACGCCTGATGAATGTCCAGCAGCGTCATCTCGGCCAACGGTTTAGCCAGGCTCCAGCCACCGCGATGGCCTTTTTCCGAAGTGACGTAACCCTGTTCCTTGAGCAACGCCATGGTTCGGCGCACCACCACCGGGTTGGTGCCCAGCATTTGGGCGAGGGTGTCGGAGGTGGCCGATTGCTGATGGCGATCCATATGAATCAGGACGTGCAGCATGCGCGATAGGCGGGTGTCGTTTCTCATGGGCGGGTCCGAAGGAAATCTGCGCCGAGTATCGCCTGTAATCGCAAAAGTTACGAGACTGTTGACAGGCACTTTTCAAGAAACATACGATGTTTCGAGAAAATCCCAAAACCGGAGATCGTCCCCATGGAACACGACATCATCATCGTTGGCGGCAGCTACGCCGGCCTGTCCGCAGGTCTTCAGTTGGCCCGCGCCCGCCAAAAAGTGCTGGTGATCGACGCCGGTCAGCGTCGCAACCGGTTTGCCGCGACTTCCCATGGGTTTCTCGGACAGGACGGTCGCGCTCCAGGTGACATTGTCAACGACGCCCGCGCACAGCTTATGGATTATCCAACCGTGGAATGGGCGTCGGATAGCGCGATCCACGCCGTCCGGGACGCAGACGGATTCGTCATGGAGACTGCCCACGGGCAACGCTACAGTGCCAAACGCCTGTTGCTCGCCACCGGCGTGATCGATGAATTGCCCGATGTGCCAGGGCTGACGGAGCGCTGGGGGAAAAGTGTCTTTCATTGTCCGTACTGCCACGGCTATGAGTTGGAGCAGGGACCGATCGGTGTGCTGGCGACGTCGCCGATGTCGTTGCACCATGCCCTGATGCTGCCCGACTGGGGGCCGACCACTTTTTTCACCAATGGCGTATTCGAGCCCGACCTTGAGCAACGGCAAAGCCTGGCGCAACGTGGTGTAACCCTGGTGCCGGAACGCGTCGAACGTATTGAAGGCGAACGGGCCAACGTGGTGTTGGTGGACGGGCGGGTGATCGCCATTGATGGCCTGTTTGTCTTGCCGCGTACCCGCGTTGCCAGTTCACTCGCCGCGTCCCTGGGTTGCAACTTTGAAGAAGGCCCGCTCGGGGCGTTCATCCAGACCGACCCGATGACCCGGGAGACCAGCGTTCCCGGGGTGTTTGCCTGTGGCGACGCAGCGATGCCGTTCGGCTCGGTCGCGCTGGCCGTTGGCGATGGGGTGAGGGCGGGCTCGGGGGTGCATCGGTCGTTGATCTTCCAGGCCCACCCTTGACGCTCAGACTTGTACCGCACCCGTTGCCACGGCGAAAACGAGCATCACCAGACTGACGCCCCAGGCCCAGAAAAACGTATAGGCCATGTGCTTGCGCAGTTCCACGCCGGACAGCGCCAGCGCCAGGTACACACTGGGGACCACCGGGCTGATGGAGAATCCGGTGTTTTCGCCGATCAACATGGCCCGGGCGACGGCTTCAAGGGGAACGCCGGCCGCGGCGGCCACGTCCTTGATCACCGGCAACAGGGCAAAGTAATAGGCGTCCGGCGAAAAGATCATGCCCAGGGGCACGCCGAAGAAACCGACGATCACGTGCAGGTATTGGGCAGAACCTGCGGGCAGGATATCGATCAGCGCCAAGGCCATGCCGTCGGACATCTTCGCGCCGGAGAGGACTCCCAGCAGGACGGCGGCGGCCATCATCACCAGGACCATTTGCAGCGCATCGGACGCGTGGGCCTTGAGGCGTTCGGCCTGGGCGTCCAGGGATGGGAAATTCAGCGGCAGGGCAATGCCCAGTCCCACCATGAAACAGGCGTACAGCGGAAAGATGCCGGTAAACAGGCACACCAGGATCCCAGCGGTGAGACCGACGTTCAGCCAGTAGCGCAGCTCCCGTGGGGAAAGGCTGAATTCGCGGTTTTGGGTTTGCAGGTTGTCCATGTCACACGTCGCGGCGGCGCCCAGCGACATCGGTTGGCGACGTTGGGCGCGCAAGCCCAATACCGTCGCCACCCCGAGCATGCACGCCAGGCCCACCATCTGCACCGGCAACAAGCCCAGCCACAGCTCGGTGGCATCCAGGCCTGACACGGCGGCGGCGCGGGCGGTCGTGCCGCCCCAAGGCACCATGTTGATGACGCCCGCCGTGGTACCCACCAGGCACAGCAACATCGCCGGGCTCATGTTCAGGCGTTTGTACAAGGGCAGCAGCGCCGGGATAGTCAGGAGGAACGTGGCGGCGCCAACGCCGTCGAGATGCACCACGGACGTCACCAAAACCGTCACCAACGCCACGGCCAGCGGCTTGCCGCCGGTGCTGCGGATCAGCAGGTTGACCAGCGGATCGAACAATCCTCGGTCACGCATGATGCCGAAGAACAAGATGGCAAACAGGAACAGCGCTGCGGTCGGGGCCACCGTGATCAGGCCGGCCTTGATGAACTCGCCTATCTGGCCAAGATTGAAGCCGGCGAGCAGGCAAACGACCACGGGAAGGGTGGTGAACGCCACCACCGGGCTGATCCGGCGCAGCAATATCAAGCCGATGATGGCGAGCATCATCAGGAAACCCAGGGTTGTAATCATGTTGCAGCCTCTCTTTTTATTGTTGTCGGATGGTTCGCAGGCACTGGATTCGGTCAGTCCGTCGGGCCGGGCAGGCGCAAGGCCAACAGCAGGTAACTCAGGCTCTTGCCGTGGCGGTCCAGGCCGCAACTGCGGTTCACGCCGCCCTCCAGGGCATCCTCGAGGACGAAGTTCAGCGCGTTCAGGTTCGGCAGTTCATAGCGGTGCACCCTGGAGGGTTGTCGCGTCGCGAATTGCTCGGCGACCCGCTCGCAGGTCAGCGTCTGCAGCAACCAGGCGTAGTGGGCCGCGTCGTGGGGAAACACCGCGATACTGAGGATGTTGCCTTTGTCGCCAGCACGGGCGTGAGCGAAATCGGCAAGGGTGACGAGGTTCATCAGTACCACTCCAGGGTCGTGTGGATTTCATCGCGCGGCAGCAGGAAACTTCGTGTGGTGACGGCCTCGACGAGATGTCGTCGCACGCCACCGCCGCCTGCCGGTCCGTTGGTGTAGAGCGACTCCACTTCGACCAACAGCGTTTCTACCAGCGGTCGGTCGCTGTGGGTCAGGCCGATGCGTACGCGCACATCCTCCAGGGCCGGGGCCTGGGCGAGTTGCTGTTGCAGATAGCGACCGCCCTGGTCGTTGAACAGGCTGGCGACGCCGGAAATATCGATCCAGGGCTGCAGGCCTGGCGCCAATCGGTCGAAACGTTCCAGCAGAATTTCTCGCGCCAAGGCCGCACGCGCCAAGGCGCCGGGGCCGGCATAAGATATTTCCGCCTCGCCAAACCACAGGCCGCGCACGCCTGCCAAGCCTTTCAGGGTCTCGGGGCGCGGATGGCCGAGCAGGCCGTTGAGCTCGACACGGTCTTCGCCCAGGTCCTGCACGCGGGCTTCGCCAAGGTCCAGTACAACGTCCGGCGTCAGGTAGCGTCGTGGGTCGTGGACTTCGTAAAGAAGCTGCTCCTTCACAGTCTGCTCGCTGACCCGGCCGCCGCTGTCGCGGGTCTTGCCGATGATCAAGCGGCCGTCCTCGTGGATCTCGGCAATCGGACAACCGAGATTCGCCGGGTCTGGAATGTCTTTCATGCCGGGGTGGGCAAAATAGCCACCGGTGACCTGGGTACAGCACTCCAGCAAGTGTCCAGCCGCCGTCGCTACCGCGATTTTCTGCCAATCGTCGGCTTTCCAACCCAACCCGTGGCGGATCGCACCGACGGCCAGCGAGGGGTCGGCGACACGGCCGCACAGGACGATGCCGGCACCGTCGGTCAACGCCTGGACGATACCGTCGGCGCCGGTGTAGACGTTTACGGATACAGGCTGTTCCTGCGGATCGGACGACAGCCATCGTGCGTAGCGCGCAGGTGTTTCGTCCAAGAGGTCGTCACCCA
>Ga0307412_10000195_pt1 | contig 41902 bp, 42 predicted proteins | sample DK1Cmetagenome_3_FD_203823 | JGI IMG/M metagenome (GOLD analysis project Ga0307412, IMG submission 203823) | Maize rhizosphere microbial communities from greenhouse at UC Davis, California, United States - DK15-C-1 | ecosystem: Host-associated > Plants > Roots > Rhizosphere > Soil | place: USA...
GTCGCGTTGTCATCGAACTGATCCACGAAGCCCTGGCCGCCGGCCGTTGCCTGTTGGGCATCTTCCATGACGAGGAAGTGCGCCACGCCGTCGCCACGAAAACCCTGGCCTTGCGCCCCGCTCAGCCCGTCACCGCGGACCTGGAGTAATCATGCAGAGCGTTTATCTGACCCATGCCCGCGTCGTGATGCCCGATCGCGTCCTGGAAAACAGCGCCGTGCTGATCGACGATGGCCGCATCGTGGCCATCGAACCCGACGGCGCGCGAGCCGACCGCCAGATCGACCTGCAAGGCCAGACCCTGATGCCTGGCCTGATCGACCTGCATTGCGACGCCATCGAAAAGGAAGCCGAGCCGCGCTCGCGGGTGCTGTTTCCGCTGGATTTCGCGGTGGCGCAGGTCGACCGCCGCAACGCCGCGGCGGGCATCACCACGCCCTATCATGCGCTGTCGTTCGCGAACAATGAATGGGGCGTGCGCAACAATAAGACGGCGGCGGAAGTGGTGCGCACCGTGCGTGCCTTCCGCCAGCACAGCCTGGTGGACAACCGCGTGCACTGCCGCTACGAAGTGACCGACGAAACCTCGGTGGACGTGCTGCGCGGCTTGATGGACGAGGGCGCCGTGGACCTGCTTTCAGTGATGGACCATTCGCCCGGCCAAGGGCAGTTCAAGACGCTGGAATCCTATCTGCAATACATGATGGGCAACCACGCGATGAGCCGCGAGCAGGCGGAAGCGGCCGCCCACGCCAAGACGCGGGCCAAGGACGGTGCGGTGACCCGGGTCGAGACGCTGTTGTCGCACGCGCACTCGCTGGGCATCCCCACGGCCAGCCACGATGACGATTCCATCCAGCGCATCGCCACCATGCGCAACCTGGGCGTGGCGATGAGCGAATTCCCGATCACGCTGGACACGGCGCGCGCGGCAGTGTCTTGCGGGCTGCCGACGATTCTGGGCGCGCCCAACGTGCTGCGCGGCCAGAGCCAAAGCGGATCGATGCGCGCCATCGACGCCATCCGAGCGGGCGTGGCCAGTTGCCTGTGTTCCGACTACCAGCCGTCCACGCTGATCGCCGCGGCGTTCGCGGTGGCGGCGCAGACCGACCTGACATGGCCGCAGGCCATCGCGCTGGTCACGGCCAACCCCGCGGATGCCTGCGGGCTGTCGGATCGCGGCCGCATCGCGGTGGGCCAGCGCGCCGACCTGGTGGCGGTGGCGCAGGTAGGGGGCATGCCCTTGATCAGTCATACCTGGTCGGCCGGCCGGCTGGTATTCTCGACCCATTATTTGCCAGCGCGCGCGCCGGCGGCAGCGATGCGCGACGCGCAGCGCGTGGCGGCCTGACGGCCCTTGCGGAGATTCCCGATGAACCCGATGGTGACTGCGGTGGCGCTAAGCGCCGTGCACGCGTTCAGCAAACCTGTCGTGCCCCGGATCGTGCTGTTGAAGGGGCTGGGCGTCGAGGGCGACGCCCATCTTGGGGTCACCGTCAAACACCGGTCGCGGGTCAAGGCCGACCCCACTCAGCCCAACCTGCGGCAGGTCCACCTGATCCAGGCCGAACTGCACGACGAGCTGCAACTGGCGGGTTTCAACGTGGCCGAAGGGACGATGGGCGAGAACATCACCACCCGTGGCATCGACTTGCTGGCCCTGCCGCGCGGGACCCGCCTGCGCATCGGCGCCGACGCGGTCATCGAGGTTACCGGTCTGCGCAACCCCTGCTTGCAACTGGATAATTACCAGAAAGGGCTGACGGCCGCCGTGCTGGGGCGCAACCCGGACGGCAGCCTGCTGCGACGGGCCGGCGTGATGGGGATCGTGCTGGAGGGCGGGGCGGTCGGCGCGGGCGACCTCATCCGGACGGAATTGCCGCCGTTGCCGCATTCGCCGCTGGAACGCGTATAGGCGCAAAAACATCGCATCCGGCCACAGACGGGTGGCCCCGCATCTGGTTAAATGGCGAAAGGGCGTAACGGCCTAAGGCGGAGCCGCGTTCTTGCGGCTGGCCAAGGCGAAGCCGTTTTTTACGGTTCGTCATCCAATTTTCCGGAGCGCGCGATGGCACGATTCAATTTCACCCAAGACCCCGAAGAACCCGATCTGTGGGCGGCCGAGAACGTGCCCGCCGGCAACGGCCGTCCGCCTATCCACGTCATGATCCAGACGGACGGCGAAGAACCCGACGGCGGCGCGTCCAAGGTGGTCAAGGCCATCATCGACAATCTGGATGATCACATCCTGGCAGCGTCCGAATTCCTGCTGGACAACTATTCGTACGAACACTGCAAGAAACTGGGCATCGAAGACGACCAGCTGCTGAAGGAAGAAACGCCGGAAGCCATGGCCGAAAAGGCCGTGCTGCGCGCGCTGTGGCTGTTCGACGAAGACGGTGACGGCTACGAACTGTGGTTCACGCTGCCCTGGGATCCCGTCCACACCTACGACGTTGAATTCGAAGACGGGACGCCGGTGTCCTGCTCGGTCAACGACTAAGCCTGAACGCCCCTCTGCCCGCTGCGCGAGGGGCTAGCGGACCCGTTCGAATTTCGTCGCCAGGCTCTGGCCCAGCGATTCGTCGTAACGGTAGCGCAATGTGATCGGCTGGCCCTTGCGGATCTGACCCGGGGGCGTGTTTTCAAGCGTGACGTCGATGTCGCGGTCCACGAATTCGGTGCAATCCGTATCGGCGCGCGCCCCGTCCGGGATGTCGGCCGATTTGACCTTCAGCCGGAATGTCGTCTGCGCCAACTCCGTGCCATCGGTACGGTACTGCCGCATTTGCACGGCAGGCGTGGACGCGATGCCGGACAAGTCGCACGAAATGCGGGTCCAGGCGTGTGCGGCAGGCACGACGGCCGTCAAGACGAGGGCCGCCAGGACGCCGCGCAGGGGTAGGGGTGTCATGGCATGCAGGGTGCGCGTGGCGCCAGGGCGCCGCGCCGGAAGTCAGGCAGGGAGCCCTATGTTGCTCCCGCCCGCGCCGGCAGGTCAAGCTGACAGGTGTTAAGAAAAAAGCCCCCTTGGGGGGGCAGCACGCACACGTTAGTGTGCGCGGCGTGGGGGCCTACCTTTTCAGGCTTCTTGGTTGGCGGGGCGGGCCTCGCCTTCGCCTTCCGAAGCGGCTGCGGCCTCGGGTGCTTCGCCCCGGTCGTCTTCCAGCTTGGCGATCACCGCGGTGGCCAGGCTGTTGCCCACCACGTTGGTCGCGGTGCGGCCCATGTCGAAGAACTGGTCGATGCCCATGATCAGCAGCAGGCCCGCCTCGGGCAGGTGGAACATCGGCAGCGTGGCGGCCACGACGACAAGCGATGCGCGGGCCACGCCCGCCATGCCCTTGCTGGTCACCATCAGCACCAGCAGCAGCGTCAGTTGCTGGGCGAAGCTCATTTCGATGTTGTAGGCCTGAGCGATGAACAGCACCGCGAAGGACTGGTACATCATCGAACCGTCCAGGTTGAACGAATATCCCAGCGGCAGCACAAAGCCCGAAATGCGCTTGGACACGCCGAAACGCTCCAGCGCCTCGATGGTCTTGGGATAGGCGGATTCACTGCTGGCGGTGGAGAAGGCCAGCAGCGTGGGCTCTTTGATCAGGCCGCCCAGGCGGCGCGTGGACTTGCCCAGGAACAGATAGCCGACGCCGAACAGGATGGCCCACAACAGCGCCAGGCCCAGGTAGAACTCGCCGATCAGCTTGCCGTAGCTGACCAGCACGCCCAGGCCTTCGGTGGTGATGGCGGCGGCCATCGCGGCGAACACACCCAGCGGCGCGAAGCGCATCACGTAGTCGGTCACGCGGAACATGATCTTGGCCAGCTCGTCGATCATGTTGTAGATCGTGTTGTGGCCCTTGCCGCGGATAAAGGACAGCGCGGCGCCGAAGAACAGCGAGAACACCAGGATCTGCAGGATCTCGTTGTTCGCCATGGCTTCCGCGATGCTCTTGGGGAACACGTGGGCGATGAAGGTCTTGAGCGTGAAATCGCCCGTCTTCAGGCCCGACGTGATGTCGGCGTCCGGGATCGCCAGATTCATGTGCGCGCCCGGCTGGAAGATATTGACCAGCATCAGGCCCAGCAGCAGCGAAATCGCGGACGCGGCGATGAACCAGATCATGGCGCGCAAGCCGATGCGGCCCACCGCGTTGGCGTCGCTCATGCTGGCCAGCCCCGACACCAGCGTGGCGAAGACCAGGGGGGCGATGATCATCTTGATCATGCGCAGGAAGATGTCCGTGATCAGGCTGAAGTACGACGCAATCTGCGCCGCTTCTTTCGCGTCCTGCGCCGTCTTATTGCAGAGGTAACCTACCGCGACGCCCAATACCATCGCAATGCCGATGTAACGCGTCAGCTTCTTTGTATTCATGATCAAAACGGAAACGAGGGAACTGCCGCGCAGCCCCGAAAAAAAGGGCTGGGCCCGCCGGCATAGGGCGGGCACGGCGGTCCGATGACGGATATGCCAGGGTGGGCCGAAGAATTCGGGTTTTCCCTTGGGGCGCGATGTTAACGCTGCAAAGCTGACAGTTAGTTGTCAGGTCGGGGACGGATCAACCATGCCAGAATGGGCCGGCCCGGCCGCCTCAGGAAGCGCGTGCCAGGCGTCAAAAAGAACCGGCCCCTATAGCGGGGCGATAGACAGGAGACAAGGCAATGCCGAAACGCGAATTGTCCGTGCTGGCTTCCGGATACACCTACCTGGAAGGGTTGCGGTGGCACGAGGACCGCCTGTGGGCGTCGGACTTCTACACCGAGCAGGTGATCGCGGTGGACCTCCAGGGCAAGGTGGAGCAGATATGTCGCGTGCCGCAGCAGCCGTCGGGGTTGGGGTGGCTGCCCGATGGCCGCTTGCTGATCGCGTCCATGAAAGACCGCAAGGTGCTGCGCCGCGAGCCGGACGGCACGCTGGCGGTGCATGCCGACCTGTCCGCGCTGACGGGCGGCCCGATCAACGACATGGTGGTGGACGCGCAGGGCCGGGCCTACGTGGGTAATTTCGGCTTCGACCTGATGGCCGGGGCTCCGGTGTCCACGACCACCCTGGTGCGCGTGGACACGGACGGCGTGGCCCAGGTGGTGGCCGACGGGCTGTGTTTTCCCAATGGTTCCTTCATCACGCCGGACGGCAAGACGTTGATCGTCAACGAAACCTTCGGCAACCGGATCTCGGAATTCGACATTCAACCCAACGGCGCGCTGGGCTCGCGGCGTGACTGGGCGGACTTCGGCGCGCTGCCCGATAGCGACGACCTGTCGGTGCTGATTGCCGCCTCGGCCATCGGCCCGGACGGCGGCGCGCTGGATGCGGATGGGGCGCTCTGGGTGGCGGACGCCATCGGCAAGCGGATCGTGCGGGTCGAACGCGGCGGCAAGATCCTGGAGCAGATCGATACCGGTGAATTCGGTATTTTCGCCGCGGCGCTGGGCGGGCCGGACGGCCGCACGCTATTCATGGCGGCGGCGCCCGACTTCATCGAGGCCAACCGCCGCGCCAAGCCCGAAGCCCGGATCCTGACGACGCGGGTAGACGTGCCGCACGCCGGCCGGCCCTGACCGGAACGCGACGGCCGGGCGTGGCGCCCGGCTGCCCACGCCTGGCTACTTTGCCGCCAGCCAGGCGTCGGCGTAGGTGTCCACGGCGCCCAGGCCGGTCGTGATGGCGCCATGCACGCGCTTGTCCAGGAAGGTGGAGTAATTGGTGTCGTCGATCCAGGCCAACGGCACGTCTTCCGCCATATGTGAGCCGCGTTCCCAACGCTTGAACTTCAACGGGCCGGTGCCGATCAGTGGGTTGGCGCGGGGGCTGCGCCATGGGCGTGTCCACGCCGAACAGATGCTTGGGCAGGATCACGCCGTCGCCGATATCGAAGCGTACAGGAAGGCGGAATAGCGATCTTTCAGGTGAAACACCACGGTGTGGTCGTCCGGGGTGGCAAGAGCGGCGGGAGCGGCTGCGATGGCGGCGGCCAGTATTAGAATTTAAGTGGCAAATATTGATACTTAATTATCCAGAAAACCTGTGTTGCAGCAATGCACCGGCCGCGCAAGGCGCCGGGCGCAAGGGATTTCCTGCGACTGAGCGGGGCAGCGGGCCGTTCATTTGCGTTTTCAGTTGCGGTTGGGACGGCCGCTAAGGGCGCGCGCCGCCGAGATCGCCAGCGAGCTGAAGCGCTGCGTGAACGACTCCCGGGTCCATTCGGCCAACAACCCTGAAATATGGATGGCTGCCAAGGGCCGTCCGCTGTGGTCGACCACGGCGCTGGCCAGCACGATCTCGCCCACCATGCTTTCTTCCTGGCAGAGCGCGTAGCCCTGCACGCGCGCCTCGCGCACGCGCTGGCGGATCAGGTCGGGGTCTGTGATGGTCTTGGGCGTTAGCGGGCGCATGTCGCTGCGCGTCAGGATGTCGTCGACTTCGCTGTCACTCAGGTGCGACATGACGGCGCGGCCGCCCGATGAAGAGAAGGTGGGCATGCGACGGCCGAGCAGCGTGGCGTAGAAGGTTTGGCGCTTGGTCTGGCGGCGCAGCGCATACACGATAGTCAGGTCGTCGAAGAGGCTCAGATCGACGCGTTCCCCGCATTCCTGTTGCAGTTGTTCCAGGATGGGGGTAGCGCGCTCCAGCAGCGGATGGCCACGCAGGAAGTCGAAGGTGCGGTCCAGGATCTTTTTGCCCAGCACGTAGCCGCGCTGGTTGCTACCGCGTTCCAGGTAACCCAGGGCCACCAGCGTGTGCAGCATGCGTTGGGTTGAGCTGCGGTCCAGGCCCGATAACTGCGCGAGTTCGTTCAGGCTCAGCGGGCCGGGGTGATTGGAGAACGCCTCCAAGATGCCAAAGCCTTTAGCCAGGGATTGGTTGAACCGGGTCTCGGTTGTGGCCATGTTGATGTACTCCAGTTTCTTCTTAGTCTTTGCTGTTGGATCGCCGTGGGGATATCCGCACGCGGATACGCACTGTAGCGGCAATCCGTTTTGCTAAGGCTAGGGAAATTACCCATGGTTTCTGCCTTGCTTCGCAATTGTACGGCCCCTATCATTCTATATATCGATATCTAAGTATCAATATTTGATACTTAAGTGGCGTTTAATTCCAAAACCTACAAGGAGAATGCGATGAGCAATGCCGTAGCCGGCAAGGTGGATCAGGCCCGGATAGCCGAAGCGGTCAATGGGCTTCGGCCGTACATGGTCGAAACGCTGGCAGGATTCGTGCAGTGCCGCAGCCTGCCCGGTCAAGAGATGTCCGCAGCGGAATTCCTCGAAGCCGCCTTGGCGGATCTGGGTCTGGCTTCTGAGCGAATCGCGCTGCGCACCGAAGAACTCAAGAACCTGCCGCTGTATTCCCCCGCGTGCTGCCCGGACGGTGGCCGCTACAACGTGTTGGCACGCCACGAGCCGCGCAGCGCCGGTGGCCGCGCCGTCCTCTTCAACGGCCACCTGGATGTGGTACCCACCGGCCCACATGAACTGTGGGATCCGGAGCCATTCAGCGGCGAAGTGCGGGAAGGCTGGCTGTATGGCCGCGGCGCGGGCGACATGAAGGCCGGGATCATCTGCGCGCTTGCCGCCTTCAAGGCCTTGCGGGAATTAGGCGTGCAGCCTGCGGGCGCAGTGGGTTTTAACGGCGTGCTGGAAGAAGAAAACACCGGCAACGGTACGCTGGCCACTGTATCTGCGCTGCAAAGCGCCATCGCTGCGGCCAAACTTAGCGCGTTCGACGCGGTAGTTATTCCCGAACCCACGAACGAACGCATGATGAGCGCGCAATTAGGCGTGTACTGGATGTACGTGGATGTCGTGGGTCGTCCGGCGCACGCGGCCAACATGACCACGGGCGTCAACCCTGTCGAAATCGGCCTGCGTATTGTCGACGCAATGAAGAAGGTGGAGCATGAATGGAACATGCCGGAAAACCGGCATCCGGCTTATCGAGAACACGCGCACCCGATCAATTTCAATTTGGGTCAAATCCACGCCGGTGACTGGAATTCGTCGGTGCCTAGTGTCTGCACGTTGGGCATGCGGATCGCTTGCTACCCGGACATGAGCATTGAGGCCGCCAAGGAGTTGGTCGAGAAGCGTATTCGCGCCGTTGAAGACGGATTGACGGAGAGCGACGTGCGCATCGACATCCGCTACGAGGGCTTCCACGCTCCCGGCTGCGAGTACGACCTAGACGTACCTGCCATGCAACTGCTGGCCGACGCCCACCGCCGCGTCGCTGGAGAAGCGCCGCAGCCCACTGCGATGACCGCCACCACCGATGGTCGCCACTTCCGCCTGATGATGGACGTGCCGGTCACCTGCTACGGCCCAAAGGTGCAGAACGTGCACGGCTTTAACGAATGCGTCTCGATAGACAGCATGGTGCGCGTCGCGACATCGCTGACGCTGTTCATGCACGACTGGTGCGGCGTGGAGCCCCTGCAAACCTCAGCCTAATGGTGGCGGGTCTTCCGCCGCTTTCCATTTCATACGGAATTCCTCCCATGACGTTCCCTGTCGCCCGGTGCGCCGTAGCGCGCCTTACCCTCGCCACCGCGAGCCTGTTAACGCTGTCTGTTCCCGTCTTGCAAGCGGCTGAAACGCCCCAGTATGGCGGCGTCTTGACCGCCATCCTGAGCCCCGAGCCGCCGACTTTAAACGTGGCCGTGCAGCAAGTCGCGAGTACACAATTGGTTGCCGGCAAGATCTTCGAAAGCCTGTTGACCTATTCCTTCGACCTGAAGCCGCAACCTGGGCTGGCCAAGTCTTGGGACGTGTCCGCCGACCGTCTGACCTATACCTTCCACTTGCAGCCGAAGGTGCAGTGGCATGATGGTAAGCCGTTCTCATCTGACGACGTGCTGTTTACGTACACCAAAGTGCTGGCTAGCACTCCACGCACACGCACGCTGATGGCCAACGTGCAAGAAGTGTCGGCACCGGACGCACAAACGGTCGTCTTCAAACTAAAGCAGCCGTACTCGGCGTTTCTGTACGCGTTCGATATCGGCGGCGGCGCCATCCTGCCTAAGCACCTGTACGACGTGGACACGCCCATTGGTCGGAATCCGAACAACAACGCGCCGATCGGTACCGGCCCGTTTAAGTTCAAGCGCTGGGAACGCGGGTCATATATTGAACTGGTCAAGAACGAGCAATACTGGAAGGAAGGCCGGCCTTATCTGGACGGCATCACGTACCGCGTGATTCCCGATTCGGCTTCGCGTCGCGTGGCTTTGGAGCAAGGCACGGTGCTGCAAGCATGGCAGCAAGACATCGAGCCCGTCGATGTGGCGCGCGTGGCCAAACTGCCGACTATTAATCAAACCCACAAGGGATATGAGTATTGGTCGACCATGCACTGGCTCGAGCTCAACGGCGGCCGTTATCCCTTCTCGGACAAACGATTCCGTCAGGCGCTGATGTATGGCATCAACCGTCAGTTCATCGTTGACAAGATCATGTTCGGGTCGGGTACGGTGGCCACTGGTCCCATTCACCACAACACGCGTTTCTATGACGCCAACGTCAAAAAGTACCCGTACGACCCGAAGCGAGCCATGGCGTTGCTAGATGAAATGGGTCTGAAGCCCGACGCCAAGGGCGTGCGCGCCACCATCGGCCTGATACCGCTGCCTTACGGCGAAACGCCACGCCGCACTGCGGAATACATCAAGCAGAATCTGTCCAAGATCGGCGTGACCGTCAATATCGAAAGCACCGACGTTGGCGGGTGGACCAGCCGCGTGGGCAACTGGGATTTCGATATGGCCGCCAACGGCGTGTTTCAGTACGGCGACCCGGCCATAGGCGTGGCGCGCACCTATCTGGGCAGCAACATTAAGAAGGGGCTGATGTTCAGCAACACCTCGCAGTACGACAACCCCAAGGTCGACGAACTCTTCAACGCCGCCACCACCGCCCCTACCGACGAAGAGCGTCAGAAGTTGTACAGCGAAGTCCAACGAATTCTGGTAGACGACGTGCCGGTCCTATGGCTGGCCGACACTAAATCCTCCACGCTGCTAAACAAGCGCGTGCATGACGCGGTGACGACCGCGCTTGGCGTGGTTGATACGCAAAGCGACACTTGGCTGTCCAAAGAATGAAGGCGGTCAGTAAATTCCTGGCGAATCGGGTGGTCAAGAGCGCCCTGGTTCTGCTGATGATCGCGCTCTTTAACTTCTTCCTGGTTCGCGCGGCGCCGGGTGATCCGGCTGAAATCCTTGCCGGACAATCCGGTGCGGTGGACGCCGAGTTCATCGAAAAGCTGCGTCAGGAGTTCGGGTTGGATAAGCCCATCCCCGTGCAACTGGGACATTACCTGAAGAACGTCGCCACGTTTGATCTCGGCTATTCCTACCGCCAACAGGCGTCTGTTTCCAGCTTGATCTTGCAGCATCTTCCAGCGACGCTGTTGCTAACGTTGTCGGCGTTTGCCTTTGCGTTGCTGGCCGGGATCAGCCTCGGTACACAGGCCGCATTGCGGGTGGGCAAATGGGGCGACACTGTCATCACCACGCTGTCCATGCTGGCTTACGCCACGCCGCTGTTCTGGGTGGGACTGATGCTAGTGCTGCTGTTCTCGGTCAATCTAGAGTGGCTGCCGGCCTTCGGCTATGAAAGTGTCGGTGCCGACTTGACGGGAATGGCGCGCATTGCCGACGTGGCCAAGCATTTGCTGCTGCCAGCGTTGACGTTGGGCATGTTTTACATGGCCGTCTACGCCCGGTTAACGCGCGCGTCCATTCTCGAAATCAGCCAACTTGACTTCGTCAAGACCGCACGCGCCAAGGGCTTGTCAGAACGCACGGTCATCGTACGGCACGTGTTGCGCAACGCGCTGCTGCCCGTCATCACCTACGCGGGTATTCAGGCGGGCGGGCTCATCGGCGGGTCGCTATTGGTCGAAACGGTGTTCGCCTGGCCTGGCATCGGGCGGCTGGCCTTTGACGCGTTGGTGCAGCGCGACTACAGCGTGCTATTGGGCGTGTTTTTCGTGGCCTCGTTAATCGTGGTCGTAGTCAACATTGTCACCGACATTCTTTATACGGTGGCGGACCCCAGAATCGAACTGAAATGAATGCGTTCATACAATCTTTCTGCCGCAACAAGGGCGGCATCATCGGCCTGATCGTGCTGGCGCTGGTCACCTTGATGGCCATTACCGCTGGTTGGATCTTTCCGGACAGCCCGTGGGACATCGTCAACGGCCCCTTTATGCCGCCGTTGTCCGACGGTGCGCTGCTGGGCACTGATACCTTGGGCCGCGATATTGCCACTGGCATCGCTTACGGGTCCCGTGTGACCCTGTTACTGGCTGCAGTGTCCACCGTTGTGTCCATCTTGGTGGGCATCACGGTGGGGGCGTTGGCCGGCTTTTATGGCGGTCGCGTGGACCAAGCCATTGTGGGTTTTATCGAGCTGTTCCAGACCATTCCCAGCTTTTTCCTGGCGGTGGTGCTGGTCGCCATTCTGACCCCCAATATGGCGACTGTGATCTTCGCGATTGCGGTGGTGTCGTGGCCACCGCTCGCGCGGTTGGTACGGGCGGAATTCATGAGCCTGAAGAACCGCGAATTCGTGCAAGCCGCGATGCTGGCAGGGCAATCCAACATCCGCATTATTCTGACGCAGATCCTACCCAACAGTTTGTCGCCCGTGATTGTTTCGGGCTCGCTGATGATCGCAAGTGCCATCCTGCTGGAATCGGCCCTCAGTTTCCTGGGTCTGGGCGACCCTAATGCCATAACGTGGGGTTACATCATCGGGATGTCGCGCAGCGTGTTGCGGGATGCGTGGTGGATGAGCGTGTTCCCTGGCGTGGCAATCTTGGTGACAGTGTTGTCGCTGAACCTGATCGGGGAAGCGCTCAACGATGCCCTGAATCCCAAATTGGCCCGCAGGAGGGCAACGCAATGAGTGCCGACCAGAACAGCGTGCTGCTTGACATCCGCGACCTTAGCGTCACCGCTGCCCACGGGGGGGGCACGGTCGTGCAAGGCGTGTCGTACACCGTCAACCGCAATGAAATCCTGTGCGTGGTCGGCGAATCGGGTTCGGGAAAATCCGTGACGGCGCACGCCATTATGGGTCTGCTTCCGGACGATCAACTCAGTATCACGCAAGGGAAAATTCTGTACAAAGGGCGCGACCTGGTCGGCTTGTCGGCCACCGACTGGTACGGCTTGCGCGGCAAGTCGTTCGGCATGGTGTTCCAGGAACCCATGACCGCGCTGAATCCCATCATGCGCGTGGGCCGACAGGTGGACGAAGTGCTCGAACGCCACACCACGCTGAGCGCCGCGGCGCGTAAGCAGCGCGTGCTGGAACTGTTCGAACAGGTGCTGCTGCCGGATCCCGCCGTCATGATCGACGCCTTTCCGTTCCAGTTGTCGGGCGGGCAGCGGCAGCGCGTGGTGATCGCGATGGCGCTGGCGCTGGAGCCGGACGTGCTGATCGCGGATGAACCCACGACCGCGCTGGATGTCACGACGCAGGCGCAGATCCTCGGGCTGATCAAGGACATCCAACGGCGCATGGGCATCGGCGTCATCTTCATCACCCACGACTTTGGCGTGGTGGCCGACATTGCCGACCGCATCGTCGTCATGCGCAAGGGCGCGGTGGTGGAGGCGGGCGCCGCCCAAGACATCCTGAACCGCCCACAGCATCCCTATACGCGCCAGTTGATCGCCGCCGTGCCGCACAAGCCCGAGGGCAAGGAAGAGGCGGGCGCGGCGCCCGCGCTGATGGTGGTGGAAAAGCTGTGCAAGACCTTCGCCACGGGTGGGCGCCGGGTCGACGCACTGCGCGATATCTCGCTGGAAGTCAGGCAGGGCGAAACGCTGGGCTTGGTAGGGGAGTCCGGTTCGGGCAAGTCCACCCTGGGCCGCACGTTGATCGGCTTGATCTCGCCTGACAGCGGCAGCGTGCGTATGGAGGGCCAGGAACTCGTCGGCATGAAGCCGCGCGACTTCCGCCCCTATCGCCGCCAGATTCAGATGGTGTTCCAGGACCCCTACGCATCGTTGAACCCCCGCCACCGCGTGATCGAGGCGGTGGCGCAAGGCCCCATCGCGTTCGGCATCAGCCGCAAGACCGCGCTGCGCGACGCGCGTGACTTGCTGGAGCTGGTGGGCTTGGGCGGAGACGCGGGCGACCGCTATCCGCACCAATTTTCCGGCGGGCAGCGCCAGCGCGTGGGCATCGCGCGCGCCCTGGCCTTGAAGCCCCGGCTGCTGGTGGCGGATGAAGCCGTGTCGGCGCTGGATGTGTCCATCCAGGCCCAGGTGCTGGACCTGCTTAAGACCGTAAGCGGGCAGTTCGATTTGTCCGTGCTGTTCATCACCCACGACCTGCGTGTCGCGGCCCAGATCTGCGACCGCATCGCCGTCATGCGGCAGGGGCAACTGGTGGAGCTGGAACGCGCGGCCACGATTTTCTACCAGCCACAACATGAATACACGCGCCGCCTGATCGAATCGGTGCCGGGCAAGGCCTGGAACAAACCCGATCTGGAAGCGCTGTCAGACCCCTCAAGGAGCAAGCAGTATGCGTGACACCGAGTATCAGGCGCTGGACGGGCTGGCGCTGGCCGACTTGTTGGCAAGGCGCGAAGTCAGCCCCGAAGACCTGATGGCCTGCGCCATCAAGCTGGCGCGGGAACGCGCACCGGCCATGAATGCGCTCTGCTACGAGCGCTATGAAGAATCGCTGGACGTGGCGCGCGCCTGGCAAGCCAGGGGCGTGTTTGGCGCGATCCCGTTCCTGCTGAAGGATTCCGGGCTGGCGCACACGCGCTTTCCGTCCAGCCTGGGCTCCCGCTTGTTGAACGACACGCGCTATGCCCGCAACGCCACCCTGGCCGACCGCTTCGAGGCGGCTGGCCTGATTCCGTTTGCACGCACCACCGTGCCCGAATTCTGCATGGCGCCCACTACTGAGGCCGCGCGCAATGGCGGCCCCACCCGCAACCCCTGGGACCTGACGCGCTCGTCGGGCGGGTCCAGCGGTGGCGCGGCGGCGGCGGTGGCGGCCGGCATCGTGCCCTTGGCCCACGGCAGCGACGGCGGGGGATCCATCCGGATTCCAGCCGCGGCTTGTGGCGTGTACGGGGTGAAAGTGTCGCGCGGTCGCGTGCCCATGGGGCCGTTGCGTGGCGAAGGCTGGGGCGGCCTGGCGACCGATGGCGTGCTGTCGCGTTCGGTACGCGACACGGCGGCCGCGCTGGATGCCATCAGCGCGCCGGAGCCGGGCGCGCCCTACGCAGCGCCCGCCGCTCCGGGGTCGTATCTGGAACTGCTGTCCAACCCCGTGCGAAAAATGCGCATCGTTGTATGGCACAGCGCATTCAATGGCGTGGCCGTGGCGCCCGAATGCGTTGCCGCTGTCGAGCGCGCGGCGGCGCTTTGCCGGGAACTGGGGCACGAGGTCGTGGACGGCACACCTCCGGACATCGAATACGACGCCTTCGTGCAGGCTCACGCCAATGTGCTGGCCGGCAACATCGTGCTGTCGGTGGACACGCGGCTGGGCCTCACTGGCCAGCCCTTGAACGACGCGGACCTGGAACCCGTGCTGCGCCAGGGCTACGAATACGGCAAGACGCTGCCTGCGGCGAAGTATATCGGCAGCGTGAATCGCTTCCATGCCATCGGCCGCATTCTTGACCACTATATGGAGGGTTATGACGCCATCCTGTCGCCCTCGCTGACGCAGTTGCCGTTAAAACTGGGTGCATTGTCCACGTCCCATGGTTCGTTCCTGGACTTCCGCCGCAAGGTCGCCACCTACGGCACGTTCTCGTTGGCGTTCAATGCCTCGGGCCAACCAGCGGCCAGCCTGCCGCTGGTCTGGACCGAGGCCGGCCTGCCGGTCGGCGTGCAGGTGGCGGGCCGCTACGGTCGCGAAGACGTGGTGCTGGCCCTGTCCGCCCAATTGGAAATGGCCCAGCCCTGGGCTGGCCGGATCGCCGTTCCCCAACGCGTCTGACGCCCTGCCCGGCGCGGCGGCGGAGCGGGGCGGCCGGGTCGCCCCGCGTGCCCCCTCCTTCTTCCGGGGGATCCCGCCACGCCGCGCGCCGGTCTGCCATCCCCTGAATGGACCGGATACGGCCGGTTGCAAGACCTTTCCGCGATTCCCCCGTAAAATCACTCTATTCAGCAGGACTTCAACCATCTTTCAATAGACAGTCTTAGGAGGACCACTCATGGCCCTAGTCTCCATGCGCCAGTTGCTCGACCATGCCGCCGAGCACGGCTACGGCATTCCGGCGTTCAACGTCAATAACCTGGAACAGGTCCAGGCCATCATGGAAGCCGCTGCGGAGACCGACAGCCCGGTGATCATGCAAGCCTCGGCCGGCGCGCGCAAATATGCGGGCGAAGGTTTCCTGAAGCATCTGATCCAGGCCGCGGTGGAATCCTATCCGCACATCCCCGTCGTGATGCACCAGGACCACGGCCAGTCGCCGAAGGTTTGCCAAGGCGCCATCGACCTGGGCTTCTCCAGCGTGATGATGGACGGCTCGCTGAAAGAAGACGGCAAGACCATCGCTGACTACGACTACAACGTCGACGTCACCAAGAAGGTCGTGGACATCGCCCACAAGCTGGGCGTGACGGTTGAAGGCGAGCTCGGCTGCCTGGGTTCGCTGGAAACCATGGAAGGCGACAAGGAAGACGGCCACGGCGCCGACGGCAAGCTGACCATGGATCAGTTGCTGACCGACCCGGAACAAGCCGCCGACTTCGTGCGCCGCACGCAACTGGACGCGCTGGCCATCGCCATCGGCACCAGCCACGGCGCCTACAAGTTCACGCGCAAGCCCACCGGCGACATCCTGTCGATCGCCCGCATCAAGGAAATCCACGCCCGCCTGCCGAACACCCACCTGGTGATGCACGGCAGCTCCAGCGTGCCGCAGGAACTGCTGGCCGAGATCCGTGAATTCGGCGGCAACATGAAGGAAACCTACGGCGTGCCGGTCGAGGAAATCCAGGAAGCCATCAAGTACGGCGTGCGCAAGATCAATATCGACACCGATATCCGTCTGGCCATGACCGGCGCGATCCGCCGCTTCTTTGCCGAGAATCCGGAAAAGTTCGACCCGCGCGAATACCTGAAGCCCGCCCGCGCCGCCGCCAAGGCAATCTGTGTGGCCCGCTACACGGAATTCGGCACGGCCGGCAATGCCAGCAAGATCCGCGCGCTGCCCTTGAGCGACATCGCCGCGCAATACGCGTCGGGCAAGCTCTCGCAAGTGGTGCAGTAAATCTCCCGCGCCGCCGCCTTCGGGCGGCGGTCTGGCAGTGCAAAGGGGCGGGTCCGAATGGACCCGCCCCTTTCTTTTTTCGCGGTTTTTACCCCGCGATGGCGAATGCCTAGGCGGCGGGGCCGTTTTGGGGAAAGTGCGGGATGCCGCGGTCCACGTGGTGCCAGGACGGGGCCGAGCTGGTCCACAGGCTGGCCTTGGCGTGGAAGGCCTCCGGATCGTCCAGCGATCCCGCCCGCACCACTTCATAGCCCATCCCCTCGGAGCCGCCGAACAGCGGCGTGCCACAGGCGGCGCAGAAGCTGCGCATGACGGTGTGGCCCGAATCGCCCTTGTAGCGGTGTTCCTTGGCCTGGCCGCGCAGCATCGTGACGGAGCCAGCTGGGAAGATCAGCGCATGGGCCGGGGCGCCGCCGCTGGAATACTGGCAGTCCCGGCAATGACAGGTGGCGGCGCTGATGGGCTCGTCGGTGACGGCGTAACGGACGGCGCCGCATTGGCAACCGCCAGTCAGGTGCACCTGCGCGTCGGCGGCGGGCGGGCGTTTGAGGGAAGCATCCTGCATACGACTTTGTCTCCGAACGTAAGGGCTGCGCCGTGACGCCCAGGGGCGGCCGGTGCGAATAGTGTGTTGGGAATCAGAGCCTAACCCGGCCCCCGCCGCCCGGCAAGGCGGACATATTTGCAGTAATCTATGCGCTTTCCCGGGCTCGCGCGTCATGCGGCGTCCCCGCGCAGTTTTCCGATTTCGTTCTACTTCCCGCCCTGGCGCTTGCCCGAGGCGGGAATCTTCATTTTTGCCATAGGCCATTCCCGTGACTTCTGCTTTGCATCAATCCAGCATCAAGTCCTTGCCGCTGCTGGGCCGCGGTAAGGTGCGCGATATGTACGCGGTGGGCGACGACAAGTTGCTGATCGTCGCGTCGGATCGTATCTCCGCCTTCGACGTGATTCTTGACGATCCCATTCCCGGCAAGGGACAGGTGCTGACCGAGCTGACCGAATTCTGGTTGCAGAAGCTGGCCCACATCCTGCCGAACCACTCCACGGGCGTGAAGCCCGAAGACGTGGTGGCCCCGGACGAAGTGGATCAGGTGCGCGGCCGCGCCGTCGTGGTCAAGCGCCTGAAGCCGATTCTCGTGGAAGCGGTCGCCCGCGGCTACCTGATCGGATCCGGCTGGAAAGACTACCAGTCCACCGGCGCCATTTGCGGCATCAAGCTGCCCGCCGGCCTGCAGCAGGCCAGCCAATTGCCCGAACCCATCTTCACGCCCGCCGCCAAGGCCGAATTCGGCATGCACGACGAAAACGTGGACTTTGCGCACGTGGTCAAGGAAGTGGGCCAGGAATTGGCGGAGCGCATCCGCGACGTCACGCTCAAGCTGTATGCCGAAGCCGCCAAGTTCGCCGCGACCAAGGGCATCATCATCGCCGACACCAAATTCGAATTTGGCTTGGACGACAACGGCACGCTGCACTTGATGGACGAAGTGCTGACGCCGGATTCGTCGCGCTTCTGGCCGGCCGACGGCTACCGTGTCGGTATCAGCCCGCCGTCGTTCGACAAGCAATTCGTGCGCGATTGGCTGGAAACCCAGACCTGGGACAAGACCCCGCCCGCCCCGCGCCTGCCGCAGGACGTGCTGGAAAAGACGGCCGCCAAGTACCGCGAAGCGCTGGACCGGTTGATCGCCTGATCGATCGCCTGATCTTCCCCGCGCCGAAGAACCCGCTCACCGAGCGGGTTTTTTTACGCCCGGCTCAAGGTATCGATAACAATTATTTCGTATTGTTACGTTATACTCGTCGACTGCCTTAGCAGGACGGCCGTCGACAGGAGTCTTCCGCATGATCATGATGTTGCCCTTTCTGACCGGATCGGTCGCGGTGTGGTTCGGGGTGCTGGGAAAGCGCCGGCCGTGCGTGACGTTCTGGCTGCTCACGCTGGCGATCTTCGCTGCCTGGTGCCACTACCACATGACCAGTCCGCTGGCGCTGTCTTGGTAAGGGCGGGGCGATGATCTTCTCCCGCAACCCGGCGCGCGGCTCACGCGTGCTGAATGGCCTGGCGCTGCTGGGCATCACCGGCCTGCTGGGCATGGCGTTCGCCTGGCAGTTCATTTATGACGAGCTGCCGTGCCCCCTGTGCCTGCTGCAGCGCGTGGCGTTCATCCTGGCCGGCGTGGGGTTCCTGCTGAACATGCGGGTGGGGCCGTCGCCCATGCACTACGGCATGAGCATCGCGGCGTCGCTGGGCGGCATGGCGGCCTCCGGCCGGCAGGTGCTGCTGCACATCGCCCCGGACGATCCCGGCTACGGCACGCCGTTCATGGGGCTGCACTTCTACACCTGGGCGTTCATCGCTTTTGTCGCCATCATCATCTTCTGCGTCGTGATGCAGTCCGCCGACCGCAAATGGGGCGACAGCATGCTGAAGAAACCGGTTTCGGCATTGGGCATCGTCGTCATGGCCCTGTTTTTCATCATGACGCTGGCCAACGTCGGCAGCACCACCTTGGAATGCGGTTTCGGGCCTTGCCCGGACAATCCCGACAGCTATCTGTGGCTGCCATCCAGGGCCGCGCCATAGGCTGTCGCGCGCGCCGGGTAAAATACCGGGTTTCGCGGACCGAATCCGCGGCCCTTTGACATTCCGCGGCAGGTTCCGCGGTCTTACCTCTTTGACACCGGTTATGACAGCCAAGACTTCCGCAGCGGCAGAGGCCACCCCCGTGGTGGGCGTGATTATGGGTTCTTCCAGTGATTGGGAGGTCATGAAGCACGCGGTCACCATGTTGGAGGACTTCGGCGTGGCCTGCGAGGCGCGCGTGATTTCCGCGCACCGCATGCCGCAGGACATGGCCGAATACGGCGCGGCCGCGCATGGCCGCGGCTTGCGCGGCATCATCGCCGGCGCTGGCGGCGCGGCCCACTTGCCGGGCATGATGGCGGCGTTGACCGAAGTGCCGGTGTTCGGCGTGCCGGTGCCGTCCAAGTACCTGCGTGGCGAAGACTCGCTGCTGTCCATCGTGCAGATGCCCAAGGGCGTGCCGGTGGCCACCTTCGCCATCGGCGAGGCGGGCGCGGCCAATGCGGCGCTGCATGTAATTGCCACGCTGGCGGGCACCGATGCCGGCCTGCACAAGAAGCTGGTGGCGTTCCGCGCGCGGCAGACGCAAGCCGCCCGCGACATGAAGGTTCCGCCCGAGGCCTGATCCGTATGACTCAATCGACTCCTTTCCTGATTGCCCCCGGCGGCTGGCTGGGCCTCTTGGGCGGCGGCCAACTGGGCCGCATGTTCTGCCACGCGGCGCAAAGCCTGGGTTACAAGGTCGCGGTGCTGGATCCGGCCGACGAATGTCCCGCCGGCATGGTGGCCGACCTGCACATCCAGGCCGCCTACGATGACGAAGCCGGCCTGGCCCGGCTGGCCCAGACCTGTCAGGCCGTCACCACCGAATTCGAGAACGTCCCCGCCGAAAGCCTGCGCACGTTGGCCACGCGCTGCCGCGTGAGCCCGGCCGCCGACGCCGTGGCGATCGTGCAGGACCGCATCACCGAAAAGACGTTCATCGCGTCGCAGGGCATTCCCGTTGCCCCGCACGCCGCGATTCGCGCGGAAGCCGACCTGCGCGCGGCGCCGGATGCCTTGTTCCCCGGCATCCTGAAGGTCGCCCGCCTGGGCTACGACGGCAAGGGCCAGGCCCGCATCAACACGCGCGAAGAAGCGCTGGCCGCCTTCGCCGAATTCGGCGGCGTGGCTTGCGTGCTGGAAGCGCTGATGCCGCTGGACTACGAGATTTCCGTCGTGATCGCACGCGGTTTCGACGGCGCCGCCGTGGTGTTCCCGGTGGCGCGCAACGTGCACCGCGACGGCATCCTGGCGGTGTCCACCGCGGCGCCGGTGCAGCTGGACGCGGCCCACGCCGAACGGCAGGCCCGCGCTACCGAGGCGGCGCAGTCGATCGCCCAAGGCCTGGGCTACCACGGTGTGCTGTGCGTGGAGTTCTTCGTCTTGAAGGACGGCAGCCTGATCGTCAACGAGATCGCGCCGCGCCCGCACAACAGCGGTCATTACACGATGAACGCCTGCACCACGAGCCAATTTGAACAGCAGGCGCGCGCCATGGCCGGCTTGCCGCTGGGCAGCGCCGCGCTGCTGGCGTCCGCCGTCATGTTGAATATCCTGGGCGACATCTGGTATGCGTCTTCGACCGCGACGACACAGCGCGAGCCCGATTGGGCCGCCGCGTTGTCGGTGCCCACCGCCAAGCTGCACCTGTACGGCAAGCGGGAAGCCCGCCGTGGCCGCAAGATGGGCCACATCACCATCGTGGCGCCCACCCTGGACCAGGCTCGCGCCGACGCCGCCCGCGTGGCTGCCGCGCTGGGCATGGACGCCCCCGAGTAAGCCGCGACGATCCGATGCCCTCCTTGTCCCTGCATGATTCCGCCAGCGCCGCGGAGATCGCCCACGCCGCGCAACGCCTGCTGGATGGCGAGCTGGCCGCTTTTCCCACCGAGACCGTCTACGGCCTGGGCGCGGACGCGGAAAGCCCGCAAGCGGTAGCGAAGATCTATGCAGCCAAGGGGCGGCCGTCGAACCATCCCGTCATCGTGCACATCGCGCCGCAAGGCGACGTGTCGTACTGGGCGGCGCAGGTGCCGCCCGAGGCGCGCCTGCTGATCGACGCGTTCTGGCCCGGGCCGCTGACCTTGATCCTGAAGCGCGCGCCCCACATCGTCGATACGGTCAGCGGCGGACAAGACAGCATTGGCATCCGCTGCCCCTCGCATCCGGTGGCGCAGGCGCTGTTGGCGGCGTTCGCCGCGGGCAAGCCGAACGGGCAGGGCGGCGTGGCTGCGCCGTCGGCCAACAAGTTCGGTCAGGTATCGCCCACGCGTGCCGAACACGTGCGCCATGAATTCCCCGAGGAAGTCGCGGCCGGCATGCCCGTGCTGGAAGGCGGCGCATCGGAAGTCGGCATCGAATCCACCATCCTGGACCTGTCGCGCCTGGACCGCGGCGCCGGCCCCGTGCTGCTGCGGCCCGGCCATATCAGCGCCGCGCAGATCGAAGCGGTGCTGGGCGTGCAGGTGTTCGCACCGGATGCCGCCGCGCCGCGCGCCTCGGGCACGTTGAAAGCGCACTACGCGCCGCGAACGCCGCTGGAGCTGGCGTCGGACGCGCGCTTGCAGGACGTGGCGCTGGGCCGCAACTTGCCGCAAGGCAAGGTCGTGGTGGTGGCGTATGGCGAGGCGCCCAAGGCGCTGGACGCGCGCTTGCAGTGGCATCCCGTGCCCGCGGATCCGGCGCGTTATGCGCAGGCGCTGTATGGCCTGCTGCGCGATCTGGACAAGCAGGGTTACGCGCGCATCATCGTGCAGGCGCCACCTGCCACGGAGGCATGGCACGCGGTCAACGACCGCATCGGCCGAGCCGCCGCGGCGTTCACGCTGGACACGACGGACCTGTAGCCGCCGCAAGGGGCCGGGGATTGACGCCCCGTCCCGGATGCGGATCATGTCCGGCCGGGCCGCACGAAAATCCATCGCGCATCCGATTCACGCGACCAGGAATTCCCCGATTCTTTCCACAGCTTGCCGCAAGGGCGGCAGGAACTCGTCCGTCAGCCGGTTCAGGGGCACCCGCGCCGCCTTGACGCTGACGTTCACGGCGCCGCATGCCTTGCCGCTGGCCGACCGCACGGGCACCGAGATCGCGCGCACGTTCAATTCCAGTTCCTGGTCCACCACCGCGTAGCCTTGCTCGCGGATGCGCACCAGCTCGGCGCGCAGCTTCGCTTCGGTGATCAGCGTGAATTCCGTATAGGGTTGCAAGTCGACCGTGGCGAAATAGCGCGCCAGCGCGGGCTCGGGCAGTTGCGCCAGCAGTACGCGGCCAATCGACGTGCAATACGCGGGCAAGCGGCTGCCCAGCCCCATCGACGTCGCAAGCAGGCGATTCACTTCGGAACGCGCCAGGTACAGCATCTCGTGGCCTTCCATGATGGCCAGTGCACAGGTTTCGTTGACGGTGGCGCTTAGTTCTTCCAGCACCGGTTGCGCCAGCGAGACAAACGGCGTGGACGAAAAGTAGGCGTAGCCCAGGCCCAGGATGCGGGGCGTCAGCACATACAGCCGGCCATGCTGTTCGGCGATGCCCAGCAAGATCAGCGTGTGCAGGCAGCGCTGCACGACGGCGCGCGGCAGCGCGGCGCGGCGGCTGAGTTCTGCCGCGGTCTGCGGATGGCGGCGCGTGCCGAATGCGCGGATCACGTGCAGCCCGCGCGCAAGCGTCAGCATGTAGTCCGGATCGCCGCGCAGCTGGTCGGGATGGTCTTCCGCCGCAAGCGGGGCGGCGTAGCCGGGCGGAGGAAGATTGGGCGTCATCAGCCTGTGCGCAGCGGCGCGCCCGTGCGCGCTTGCAGTTCGTTCAGAGTCATGCCGTCGATCATATCCCGAACCACCAGGCCGTCCGGGGTGACGTCAATGACGGCCAGGTCCGTGTAGATGCGGTCGACCACGCCGGCGCCCGTCAGCGGATACGTGCAGCGTTCGACGATCTTGGGATCGCCGTTCTTGCTGTTGTGCTCCATCATGATGAACACGCTGCGCGCGCCAACCGCCAGGTCCATCGCGCCGCCGACGGCCGGCGCTTCGCCGGGCTTGGCCAGCGACCAGTTGGCCAGATCGCCGTTGGCGGCGACCTGCATGCCGCCCATGACGCAGATGTCCAGATGGCCGCCGCGCATCATCGCGAACGAATCCGCGTGGTGGAAATACGAGCCGCCGGTGAGCAGCGTCACGGGCTGCTTGCCGGCGTTGATCAAGTCCAGGTTGACGGCGTCTTCCGCGGGCGGCGGGCCCATGCCCAGGATGCCGTTTTCGCTGTGCAGCACGATCTCGCGGCCGGGCGGAAGATGGGCGGCCACCAGCACCGGCATGCCGATGCCCAGGTTGACGTAGCTGCCGTCGGGGATGTCCAGGGCCAGGCGGCGCGCCATGGCCTCGCGGGTCAGGGGACGATGCATGTGGGTTCCTTCAGCTGGAAAAGGCGGCGTTGGCCACTTCGGTGACGCGCGCGACGAAGATGCCCGGCGTCACGATGGCTTCGGGCGGCAGGTCGCCCAGTTCGGCCTTGGCGCGCACCTGCACGATCGTGGTCTTGGCCGCCATGCACATGATGGGCCCGAAATTGCGCGCGCTCTTGTGATAAGTCAGGTTGCCCCAGCGGTCGCCCTGGTCGGCTTTGACCAGCGCGAAGTCGCCATGCAGCGGCGTCTCGAACACGTGGCCGCGGCCGTCGATGATGCGGGTTTCCTTGCCCGCGGCCAGTTCGGTGCCGTAGGCGGTGGGGGTGAAAAAGCCGCCCAGGCCGGCGCCTGCCGCGCGCAGCCGTTCGGCGATGGTGCCTTGCGGCACGCATTCCAGTTCGATGCCGCCGCGGCGGTACAGGTCGTCGAAGACCCAGGAATGCGACGCCTTGGGAAACGAGCAGATCACTTTGCGCACGCGGCCGGCCTTGATCAGGGCGGCCAGGCCGGTTTCGTGGTTGCCGGCGTTATTGCTGACGACCGTGAGCTCGCGCGCGCCCTGGTCGATCAGGGCATGGATCAGTTCGGTGGGCATGCCCGCGCCGCCAAAGCCGCTGATCAGCACCGTGGCGCCGTCGTGGATGTCCGAGACCGCGGTCTCGGGGGTGTCGATGAACTTGTTGATCATGGGGACTCCGATCGGGCCGGGCGCGTTGCCGCGCCCGGGTCCGCGTTCAATTCACGGTGATGCCTGCCTGCTTGATGATTTCGGCATAGCGCGCCGAATCGGTCTTCATCAGTTCCGCGAACTGCGCCGTGGTGCCGCTGACGGGCAGGAACCCCGCGTCCACGAATTTCTGCTTTACGTCGGGTTCCTTGACGATCTCGGCGATCTCGCGCGCCATGCGTTCGATGATCGGCTTGGGCGTGCCGGCCGGCGCCATCAGGCCTGCCCAGGAACCGGTCACGAAGCCGGGCATGCCCGCCTCTTCCATGGTGGGGATGCCGGGCTCGGTGGGCCAGCGTTCCTTGCCCGTGAAGGCCAGTGCTTTCAGCCGGTTCTGCTTCACGTACTGCATCGGCACCAGGATCGGGTCGAACACCATGGATACGCGGCCGCCCAGCAGGTCGGTCAGGATGGGGGCGCTGCCCTTGTACGCCACGTGCGTCATCGTGAGCTTGTTCTGCAACGCGAAGTCGGCGCCCGTCAGGTGCGCGCTGGAGCCGTTGCCGCTGGAGGCGTAGGTCAGCTTGTCGGGGTTCTTGCGGCCATAGGCAACCAGGTCGGCCACGGTCTTGACCGGAAGATCTTCCGCCACGAACAGGAACAGCGGCAGGTCGGCCATCTGCACGACCGGCGTCAGGTCCGCGGGCGTGTAGGTCAGCTTGTACAGGTGGAAGTTGATGATGTAGGCCGGCAGCATGGACAAGAACGTGTAGCCGTCCGGATCCGACTTGGCCGCGATGGCCGAGCCCACGCTGCTGTTGGCCCCGGGCCGGTTCTCGACGATGATCGTCTGCTTCAGGCGAGGCCCCAGCTTTTCCATGACGATGCGGGTCACGATGTCGGTGGACCCGCCCGGCGTGTACGGCACGATGATCTTGATGGGCTTGCTGGGCCAGTCGTCCGCCGCCTGGGCCAGGCCGGTACTCAAGCCGGCCGCGGCTAGCGCGGACAACAACAGGGTTTTCAGGGCGGTACGACGAGGCGTTGCCGCGTGGCGATGCGTCGCGGCGTGACGAGGCTGCGATTGTCTTGCTTGTGCCATGGATTGGTCTCCTCCATGAATCGGCCGAGTATCGATGCGCGCCCGGGATTTTTGTTGTGGCGCGATCGGCTTTTCTGTTGCGGCGCCGATGCCGCTGAGCGGACGCCGGCGCAAAAAAAGTATGGCATGCAAGCCTGCGGCGAGCGGCAGGGGGCGGCGCTATAAAGTTCGATCACCGGACAAATCTGATAGGTGGCCCGGTGGGCAGTCCCCCGGGTTTCCTCTAGGCCCGATCGCGTTGTTCACACAGTGGACATGTCGTAATCTGGCGGCCGGCCCGACAACGCTGGGCTCGGTTTCAGCCGGGACGGCTTACAAGGCTGCCCGGGCATCTATCTCAGGAGAGGCAACCATGAAGCGGTCCATCTTGTTTGCAGCCGGCGCGCTGGCGCTGGCTTGCGTGTCCCAGGCGGCGGTCGCCGGCCCCACGCTCGATGCGGTGAAGAAAAAAGGGTTCGTGCAATGCGGCCTCACCGACGGCGTCTCCGGCTTTTCCGCCACCAACAGCAAGGGGGAATGGGAAGGCATGGACGTGGATATCTGCCGCGCGGTCGCCGCAGCCGTATTCGGCGATGCGACGAAATTCAAGGGCACGGCGCTGTCGACCCAGCAACGCTTCACCGCGCTGCAATCGGGCGAAGTCGACGTGCTGCTGCGCACCGTCACGCTGACCCAGACGCGCGACACGTCGCTGGGCCTGTCCGCCGTCGCGGCCAGCTTCTATGACGGCCAGGGCATCCTGGTGAACAAGAAGTTGGGCGTCAAGAGCGCCAAGGAACTGAACGGCGCGACCGTCTGCGTGCAGCCGGGAACCACCACCGAACTGAATCTGGCCGACTGGTTCCGCGCGAACAAGATCGAATTCAAGCCGGTCGTGATCGACAAGGTGACCGAAGTCGTGCGCGCCTTTGAATCCGGCCGTTGCGATGCCTTCACCGACGATGCCTCGCAATTGGCGGCTGTGCGCGCCACGCAAGTCGCCAATCCGAACGACTACGAAATCCTGCCCGAACGCTTCTCGAAGGAACCGCTGGGGCCGATGGTGCGCCAGGGCGACGAGAACTGGCTGGGTATCGTGCGCTGGACTTTGTTCGCGCTGCTGGAAGCCGAGGAATACGGCATCACGCAGAAGAACGTGGACGAGATGTTGAAGAGCAACAACCCCAATGTGTTGCGCATCCTGGGCGTGACGCCCGGCGCCGGCAAGAACATGGGGGTGGACGAAAAGTGGGCCTACAACGCCATCAAGGCCGTGGGCAACTACAGCGAAGTGTTCGAGCGCAACGTCGGCAAGGACAGCAAGCTGGGCCTGCAGCGCGGCACGAATGCGTTGTGGAGCAACGGCGGCGCCATGTATCCGTGGCCGATCCGCTGATGCGTGGGAAATGACCCGGGCAATAGCCCCGGGCAATAACCCCGGGCAATAACGAAAGGCGGCCCGCCGCGCGGGACGCCTTTTTTTCGTCCCGCGCATTCTCAATCGCTCTGCGATATAAGAGAACCGTTATGCGGTACGCTATGCGCTTTCCTTCTGCACGCCGCGTGCCATGACCCTGAACCGAAGCCCTGAAGATTCCCCGCTGTTCGTTGCCGCGCTGGCGCGTGGCATTTCGCTGCTGCGGGCATTCAGCGAAGGGCAGCCGGCCATGACGCTGCCCGAACTGGCCGATGCCACGGGCTTGAGCAAAAGCGCGGTGCAACGCTTCACCCATACGCTGTGGACGCTCGGGTATCTGCGCAAGGACCCCATCAGCAAGAAGTTCTCGCTGGCGCCCTGGTCGCTTGAGCTGGGGATGAACTATGTGCAGACCAGTCCGCTGGTGCTGGGCGGCAACCCGTTCCTGCATACGCTGAATCGCAACTGCCAGGAAACCTGCAGCCTGGCGGAACCGGACGGGCTGGACATGGTGTATGTGGCGCGTTTCGCCACCCACAAGGAAATGTTCGTGAACATGCCGGTGGGCATGCGTTTGCCGCTGTATTGCACGGCGGCCGGCCGCGCCGTGTTGGCCAAGCTGGACCCGGCCGTTGCAAGAAGCCTGCTGGAACGCGGTGACCGCAAGCCCTATACGGGAAACACGATCACCACCATGGACGCCTTGCTGGCCGAACTGGATTTCGCCCGACGCCACGGCTATGCGCGCTCCAACGGCGAGTTCTACCCGGGCGACATCACCGTCAGCGCCGCGGTGCTGGACGCCGGCGGCACGCCATTGGGCGCCGTGAACGTATCCGTCCCGTCAAGCCGCTGGTCTTTTGAACAGGCGCAAGCCGTCTTCGGCCCGCAGGTGGTGGAAACGGCGCACGCGATCAGTGCATCGCGCACGTTGGGCCGTTCGCATCCGTTCTATCAAATGGAGCCGCCCGGCGGCGCCTTGCGCGGCGCGATGCCGTTGGCCGACGACGACGCCTGACCCCGCCCCACGCCGCATTCCGGTGCGGCGGCCGTGGCCCGGCGCAGCGCCAGTTTCGCCCGGCACCCCGCGCTTATTGCCTACTAAATTGGTCAACTAATTTTTTGCCTCTAGGGGGAACTCCCTAATTGGCCGCCTGGGTTCTTACTTGCTAATCTATTTATGACACGATCGTATCGCCTAGCGATTCGACTAAATCTAAATAGAGTTTGGCTGGCCATTCGCCGGCCGTGCATGCCAGGAGCCGCGCTGTGCCGCAGTCATCTGAAGTCAGTTTCAATCCCGTTGCCGGATTTATGGGCCTGCCGGCCGCGCGGGAGGCAGGCGCGGGCAAGGCGCGCGCCTGCGTGGTCGGCATTCCGTTCGACTGCGGCACCCACCCGTTTCGCGTCGGGTCGCGGCAGGGGCCGGACGCCATCCGCGAGCAGTCCAGGCTGCTGCGTCCCGTCGACATCTTCCGGCGCAACGGCATCGACAACCCGCCCGAATTCCTGCGCGCCATCGATGTGGGCAACGTTGCCTGCCATCCCGGCGACCCCGACGCGTCCTACCCGCTGATCGAAGCGGGCATTGGCGCCATCCTGGACGCAGGCGCGATCCCGATTTCGATGGGGGGCGATGGCGCGGTGACGCTGCCGCAATTGCGCGCCGTGGCGCGCCGCCATCCCGATTTCGTCGTGCTGCATTTCGATTCGCATACCGACACCTATCCCATCCCCGGCTACAACACGGCCACCACCTTTACGCGGGCCGCGGAAGAAGGGTTGCTGGACGTGGCCTCGAGCTTTCACGTCGGCACGCGCGGCAGTTCCTTCATGCCCGGGGTGCTGGAGTTCGGGCGCGAGGTCGGCTACACGATCGTGCCCTACGACGACTTCGACCAGGACCAGAAGGCGACGCTGGCGGACATCAAGCAGCGCATCGGCCAGCGCCCCGTCTACCTGTGCTTCGACATGGACATCTTCGACCCCTCTTGCGCGCCGGGCGTCTGCACGCCGGAGTGGGGAGGGTTGTCGGCCAAGGAAGGGCTGGCGCTGCTGCGCCAGCTGGCCGGCCTGAATTTCGTGGCGTTCGACGTCAACACCGTGTCGCCGCCGCAAGACGTGCAGGGGGCCACGGCCTTCCTGGCCGCCACCGTGATGCAGGAATTCTGCGCCTTGGCGGCGGTAGCAGTGCAGCAGTACCCAGACGGGCGTCCGGCCTGAGCCGGCCACGTCCGCGGCATTCAATCATCCAAGGGGAAAACGATGAAATTCAAATCCATTCTGCTGGGCGCGGCCGTGGCCGGCCTGTTGATCCAGTCCGGCGCAGGGGCGCGCACGCTTGACGAAGTGCGCGCCGAGAAAAGCCTGGCGGTCGTCACCACCGCTTCGGCGCCGCCGCATGGCTTCAAGAACCCGAAATCGAACCAGCTGGAAGGCATCATGGTCGACGTGGCCGCCGGGGTGGCCAAGCATTTGCAAGTGTCGGACAAGCTGTCCGACGTGCCGTTCTCGGGCTTGATCCCCACGCTGACGTCGGGGCGCGCGGACGTCATGTCCGCGCCGCTTTTCATTACCGAGGAGCGCGCCCGCGCCATCGATTTTTCGGTGCCGGTCTATGAGTGGGGCGAGGGCGTCGTGGTCAGCGACAAGGCAGCCAAGCAGTACGCCAGGTTCGAAGACATGCAGGGGCAGCGCGTGGGCGTGCTGGTGGACTCCGTCCAGTTCAACATGATCAAGGACATGCCGGGCACCAAGGTCACCACCTATCAAGACTATTCGACCTTGCTGGCCGACGTGCGCGCCGGACGCATTGACCTGGGCATCGTGGACCCGCCCAGCATCCTCTACCAGATCCAGACCAAGAACATCCCGGGCGTGAAGCTGGACACCGGCTATCAGCCGCAACGCAAGTGGCAGGTCGGCATGGCTGTGCAGAAGGGCAACACCGCGCTGCTTGAGGCGGTCAACGCCGCACTGGCCGAGATGCGGAAAAACGGCGAAATGGCGGCGATCGGGAAGAAGTGGGGCGTGTCCGACCTGATCAGCAAGTAAGCGCCGCAACGGCACGGATAAGGAGCACGACTTGGATCTCGCTACGCTGCGCATGTACCTGACCCCTTTGGCCGAGGGCACGGTCTGGACTTTGGCGCTGTTTTTCTGTTCGGCTTTCCTGGCGGTGGCGTTGGGCCTGGTCGTCTGCTTGTGCCGCCTGTCGCCCTCGCGGCTGTTGAGCCGCGGCGCGCGCTTCTACATCGAAGTGATACGGGGCACGCCGCTGCTGCTGCAATTGTTCTACATCTACTACGGCCTGCCCGAGATGGGGGTGGTGATCAACGGTTTCGTGGCCGGCGTGCTGGGCCTGACGTTGAACTTCGGCGCCTATCTGGCCGAGCTGTTCAGAAGCGGCATCCAGTCGGTGGACACCGGCCAGTACGAAGCGGCCCGCGCGCTGGGCTTGCGCAAGGTGCAGCGGCTGCGCCGCATCGTGCTGCCGCAGGCGCTGCGAACGGTGTTTCCCGCGCTGGGAAATTATGCGCTGGTGTTGATCAAGGAAACGTCGCTGGTCGCCGTCATCAGCGTGTACGAACTGATGCGGGCGGGCGAGATGCTGGCCGGCGCGACGTTCCAGGCGCTGACGGTCTATACGATGGTGGGCGTTATCTACTTCGCCATGTGCAGCGTGCTGTCGTATCTGTTCCGGCGTTCCGAGAAGCGCCTGACCGTGCCGGGCTACTGGAGCGGCGCCGGCGAGAACCACGATATTTCCAAGGCCTGACACGATGAACGCAATGAATGCCGCAGCTCCCATCATCACCATGCAGGGCGTCAGCAAATGGTATGGCGACTTCCAGGTGCTGGACAATCTGGCGCTGGAAGTTTCGCCCGGAGAAAAGCTGATCCTTTGCGGCCCGTCCGGTTCGGGCAAGTCCACGACGATTCGCCTGCTGAACCGGCTGGAAGAGCACCAGAAGGGCCGCATCGTGGTCGATGGGATCGAACTCAACGAAGACGTGAAGAACATCGAGCGCATCCGCGCGGAAGTGGGCATGGTGTTCCAGCACTTCAACCTGTTCCCGCACCTGACGGTGCTGGAGAACTGCACGCTGGCGCCCTTGCTGGTCAAGGGCGTGCCGGCGGACGAGGCCCGGTCACGCGCGATGGACTATCTGGAACGGGTGCGGATTCCGCAGCACGCGGACAAGTATCCCGGCCAGTTGTCCGGCGGCCAGAAGCAGCGGGTGGCGATCGCACGCGCTTTGTGCATGCAGCCCAAGATCATGCTGTTCGACGAGCCGACGTCCGCCCTGGATCCCGAGATGGTCAAAGAGGTGCTGGACACGATGGTCGCGCTGGCCAGGGACGGCATGACCATGGTTTGCGTCACCCATGAAATGGGGTTTGCGCGGGAAGTGGGCGACCGGATCGTGTTCATGGACCAGGGCGCCATCGTCGAGGCCGATACGCCCGAGAATTTCTTCAACGCGCCGCGGTCGGAGCGGGCGCAGGCGTTCCTGGGCCAGATCCTGGGCTGAGCCGCCCGCACGGGTGCGCTAATTCCGGCTGGCGGAACACGAAGGGGCCACGTAGGACGGCGCGGGAATGGTTCCATCCCCGTAAGCAGAACTGGCTCTATCGTGTTTTTGATACGCTACCTATCATGCATATCAGGCGGGCGCGCATGCGCCCGCATCGCCATTTGAAAACGACTAGGGAAAATCATGAACGGCGCTGACAGTCTTTGCGATACCTTGCTGGCCAACGATGTGGACGTTTGCTTCGCCAACCCCGGCACGTCCGAAATGCACTTTGTGGCGGCGTTGGATCGCAAGCCCAAGATGCGCTGCGTGCTGGGCTTGTTCGAAGGCGTGGTGACGGGTGCGGCGGACGGCTATGCGCGCATGGCCGACAAACCGGCCGCCACCTTGCTGCACTTGGGCCCGGGCCTGGGCAACGGCCTGGCCAACCTGCACAACGCCAAACGCGCCCGTACGCCCATGGTCAACATTGTGGGCGATCACGCCACGTATCACGTGCAGTACGACGCGCCGCTGACCAGCGACGTTGAAGGCGTGGCGCGGCCAATGTCGCACTGGGTCAAGCGCACGATGACGGCCGCCGAGGTGTCCGGGGACGCCGCCGAAGCGATCGGTGTGGCGCGCCGGTCGCCGGGCAATATCGCGACCTTGATTCTTCCCGCCGACGCGGCCTGGACGGACTTGCCGGACAATGCGCCGGCCCCGGTGCAAGTAAAGGACGCGGCCCTGGCCCTGACGTCGCACGACGCCGTGCGCGCCGCTGCCGCCGCGATTCGCTCGGGCGAGACCACCGTGCTGATGCTGGGCGGGGCCGCGCTGCGCGAGCGCGCGCTGGAGGCCGCCGGCCGCATCGCGCGCGCCACTGGTGTTCGCCTGATGTCGGAAACGTCCAACCGCCGTATCGAACGTGGCGGCGCCCGCACGCCCGTTGATCGCCTGCCGTATCCGATCGACCTGGCGGTGGCCAAGCTGAAAGACGTCAAGCATCTGGTGCTGGCGGGCGCCAAGGCGCCGGTCGGCTTCTTCGCGTATCCGGGCAAGCCCAGCCTGCTGGCGCCGCCCGACAGCAACCAGGTCGTGCTGGCGACCGCCGAGCAGGATCTGGCGCAGGCGCTGGAATGGCTGGCCGACGAATTGGGCATCGCCGCGGATGCACCGCGCCTGGCCACGCCGGCCGCCAATTACGAGGTGCCGTCGTCGGGCAAGCTGACGGGCGCCGCCGTGAACATCCTGGTCGCGCACACCTTGCCGGAACAGGCCATCGTGTGCGATGAGTCCATCACGCAGGGCCGCGAGTTCCCCATCTACAGCGCCAGCAGCGCCCCGCACGACTGGCTGATGCTGACCGGTGGCGCGATCGGCATCGGTTTGCCGCTGGCGACCGGCGCCGCCGTGGCGTGCCCGGACCGCAAGGTCATCACGCTGCAGGCCGATGGTAGCGGCATGTACACCCTGCAGGCACTGTGGACGCAGGCGCGCGAGAACCTGAATTGCCTGACGGTGATCCTGGCCAACCGCTCCTACGCCACGCTGCATGGCGAAATGAAGAACGTGGGCGTGAAGGAACCGGGCCGCAATGCGCGCCGCATGCTGGACCTGGAAGAACCCTTCCTGGACTGGACGCACCTGGCGCGCGGCATGGGCGTGGAGGCGGTCAGCGTCGATACGGTGGAAGGGTTTGCCCGCGCGCTGGCCGACGGCCTCAAGCGCCGTGGCCCGTTCCTGATCGAAGCGATCATCTAAAGGCGATTCACCCTGGGCCGTGGTCGTGCCGACACGGCCTAGACGCCCAGATAGCGCGTCAGCTGCTCCGGTTGCCGGGCCAGCGACGCGCTGTCGCCATCCTGCACGATCAACCCTTTTTCCATCACCAGGCAACGGTCGGTGTGTTCCAGCACCGCACGGTAATTGCGGTCCACGATCAAGGCCGACATGCCGGTGGCGCGGATCTGGCGGATGATCTTCCAGATCTCCGTCACGATCAGCGGGGCCAGGCCTTCGGTGGCCTCGTCCAGGATCAGCAGGTCGGGGTTGGTCATCAACGCGCGCCCTATGGCCAGCATCTGCTGTTCGCCGCCCGACAGTTGCTGGCCGCCGTGCCCCAGCCGTTCCCGCAGCCGTGGAAAGGTGTCCAGCACGCGCGAATACGTCCATTCCTGTTCGCCTCGCACACCGGGACGCGCCGCCACTTGCAGGTTTTCGCGCACATTCAGGTTGGGAAAGATGCCTCGCCCCTCGGGCACATAGGCCAGACCCAACCGCGCGATCGTGTGGGGCTGGGCATGCGTGCAGTCGCGGCCGCCGATCCGCACGAGACCCTGCGCGCTTTTTACCTGCCCCATGAGGCTGCGGATCAGCGTGGTCTTGCCCATGCCGTTGCGCCCCACCAGCCCCACGGATTCGCCCGGCGCGATGTGCATGTCCACGCCGCGCAGCACATGGCTGGCGCCGTAGTACACGTGCAGGCCGCCTGCTTCGATCAGTGCTTGCATGGCACGCCTCCTTGCGCATCCACACGCAGGTCTTCGCCCAGGTAAGCCGTGCGCACTTCCGCGTTGGCGCGGATCTGGGCGGGCGTGCCGCTGGCGATGGCGGTGCCGTTGACCATCACGGTGATGGTTTCGGCGATGCGGAACACGGCGTCCATGTCGTGTTCCACCAGCAGAATCGCGTGGCCCGCCTTCAGCGTCTGAAGCAGGTCAAGGATACGGTCCGTTTCTTCGGGGCCCATGCCGGCCAGCGGTTCGTCCAGCAGCAGCACTTGCGGTTCACCCGCCAGGCACATGGCGATTTCCAGTTGCCGCTTGCGGCCATGGGGCAGCAGGCCGGCGGCGCGCGTGGCGTCATCGGCCAGCCCCGTGCGCTCCAGCGCGTGGCGCGCCAGCTCGGTGCTGCGCCGGCAATCCGAGGCCTGCCGCCACCAGAGCCAGAAGCGCTGGCGGCTGGCTTGCGCCGCCAGCCGGCAGTTCTCGAACACGCTGAGTTCAGGGAACAAGGTGGACCGCTGATAGCTGCGCCCAAGCCCCGCGCGCGCCCGTTCGGGCTGCCGCCACGCCGTGATGTCGCGGCCGCCCAGCATGACCTGGCCGCTGCTGGGCGCAAGCTCTCCTGACAGGATGTTGATCAGCGTGGACTTGCCCGCGCCGTTGGTGCCGATGACGGCATGCACCTGGCCACGGGCCAGGCCCAGCGAGACACCGTTGACGGCCGTCAGGCCGCCGAAGCGGCGCGTAACGGCCGATGCGGCAAGGAGAAGGTCAGACATGGGGCTCTCCCTGGATGGGAAGGCGGGCCGGGGCCCGGACGGCGTTGCCCGTGGGCGTGGCGGCGCGCGCGCCGGCCGCCCGCGCTTCGCGGCGCTGGCGCCATTGCGCGGGCAGTCCGGCGATGCCGTCAGGCAACATCGCCACCAATGCGATGATGGCGATGCCTAGCGGCAGGTGCCAGTGACGGGCGTAGTCGCCGAACAGCGCCTGCGACTGGAACAGTTCCTGCATCAGCACCAGCGCCACAGTGCCCATCACGGCGCCGCCCAGGCTGGCCATGCCACCCAGGATCACCATCAGCAGCACCAGCCCGGATTGTTCCCAGGCCAGCAGCTCGGGCGTGACGAAACCATCCTTCAGCGCGAACAGGAAGCCCGCCAGGCTGGCCAGCGTGGCACCCACGACATACGCGGTCAGCTTGTAGGGATAGGTGGAATAGCCTGCCGCCCGCATGCGCTGTTCATTGATGCGGATGCCGGCCAGCGCTGCGCCGAATGGCGAGCGCCGCAGCAGCGCCAGGAACCCCCAGCAAAGCGCCAGGCAGGCCAGCACGAAGTAATAGAAGGTCGTTGCATTGCCCAGGTCGAACGGTACCCGGCCGGCGATCGACAGCTCGGGCCGGAAGTACAGGTAGATGCCGTCGCTGCCGCCGCCGATCTTCGTATCGTGGAACACGTAGTAGGCCATTTGCGCGAACGCCAGCGTCACCATGATGAAGTACACGCCACGCGTGCGCAGCGCCAAGGCGCCGGTAACCGCGGCGTAGATTGCCGCCGCCAGCAAGGCCGCGGGCAGCAGCCACCAGAGGCTGGCCGCCTCGGATTCGGGCGACAGCAACGCCGCCGCATAGGCGCCTATGCCGAAGAAGGCCGCGTGCCCCAGGCTGACCAGCCCCGCGCCGCCGACCAGCAATTGCAGGCTCAGCGCGAAGATGGCGTAGATCATGACCTTGATCGCCAGGCCGGTGTAGTAGTCGCTGCCGCTCCAGGCGAAGGCGGCCAGCGCCAACAGCGTCGCGAAGGGAAGAAGTCTTGTCATGGCTTGAACAGCCCTTCGGGCTTGCAAAGAAGGATGAAGGCCATCAGCAGGTAGACGAGCACCCCCGCCGCGGACGGGAATAGCACCTGTCCGAAGGTCTCGACGAAGCCCACCAGCATCGCCGCCAGGAACGCGCCGCGAATGGATCCGATGCCGCCGATCACCACCACCACGAAGCAGATGATCAGCACACCGTTGCCCATGCCGGGATACACCGACGACACGGGCGCGGCGATGGTGCCGGCTAGCGCGGCCAACGCCACGCCCGCCGCGAACACCAATCGGTACAGCTTGTTGACGTCGATGCCCAGCGATCCCGTCATTTCGCGGTTGCTGGCGCCCGCGCGCAGCATCATGCCCAGGCGTGTGCGTGAAATCACCCAGTACAGCAGCAGCGCCACCGCGATGCCTACCGCCGAGATGAACAGCCGATAGACGGGATACGTCATCACGCCGCCCAGCGAAAGGCTGCCTTGGAGCCAGGCGGGCAGCGGCACCCCGTGCACGTCGTTGCCGACCAGGATGCTGCGCAGTTCCTCGAACACCAGGATCAGGCCATAGGTCATCAGCACCTGCTGCAAGTGGTTGCGGTGGTACAGGTAGCTGAAGAATGCCGCTTCCAGGAAATAGCCCAACACGGCGGCCAGCGCCACGCAGACGACAAGCGTCGCGACAAAGCCGCCGCCCAGCCAGCGGTCGACCACCGGGCCCAGCGCGAACGCCATGTAGGCGCCAATCATGTAGAAGCTGCCATGGGCAAGATTGATGATGCCCATGATGCCGAAGATCAGCGTGAGTCCGCTGGCCACCAGGAACAGCAGCAAGCCGTACTGGAAAGCGTTCAGGCTTTGGATGAGCAGGATGCTGATGTCCATGGGGCCTCCTTGTGGCGACGTGGCGTCAGAGCTTGCAGCCGCGGGCCGGGTCGGCCAGTTTCTTGATGGCGACGTCGACGACCTTGTTCTCCAGCCCGTCCACGCGGCGCAGGTAGATGTCCTGCACCGGGTTGCCGGCCGCGGACAAGGTGAAGGGGCCCCGCGGGCTGTCCACCGTGGCGCCGCGCATGGCGGTGCGGAAGTCGGCCTTCTTGGCAAAGTCGCCCTTGACGGCGGACAGGCCAGACTGCATCAGCTGCGCGGCGTCATAGCCCTGCACGGCATACACGTCCGGCTGCGCGTTGTAGTTTTTGGCGTAGTCGGCGCGGAAGGCGTTGTCGCGCGGCGTATTCAGGCCGTCGGCATAGTGCAGCGTGGTCAGCAGGCCTTGCGCGGACGCGCCCTGCGCCTGCAACGTGCCGTCCGTCAGGAATCCCGACCCATACAGCGGGATGGTCTTGCCCAGGCCGGCGGCGTGATAGTCCTGCACGAATTTCACCGCGCCGCCGCCCGCGAAGAAGGTGAACACCATGTCGGGCTTGGTGGCGGCGATCTCGGTCAGCAGCGACTGGAATTCCACGTTGGGGAACGGCAGGCTTAGCTCCTTGACCACCTTGCCGCCTGCTTTCTCGAAGCCTTCCTTGAAGCCCCCGATCGCCTCGTCGCCCGCGGCGTATTTCCAGGTGATGGTGACGGCCGTCTTGTGGCCTTTGGCGAAGGCGACGGGGCCCATCGCATACGCGGGCTGCCAGTTGGTGAACGACGTGCGGAAAATGCCGGGGCCGCACAACGGGCCGGTGATGGCGTTGGCGCCGGCGTTCGTCACGATGAGCGTGGTGTCGCTGTCTTTGGCGGCTTTCGCCAGCGCCATCGCCACGCCCGAATGCACGGTGCCGATCAGCACGTCGACCTGGTCGCGCTTGATCAGGCGGTTGGCGTTTTCCGCGGCCTTGGCGGGGTTGGACTCGTCGTCCACCTTGAAGTATTCGATCTCGCGCCCGCCCAGCTTGCCGCCTTGCTCGGCGACGTACAGCTTGAAGCCGTTTTCGATGGCGTTGCCCAGCGCGGCGTAGGTGCCGCTATAGGGCAGCATGAATCCGACTTTAAGCTTGTCGGCGGCTTGCGCGCCGCTGGCGGCGAACGTCAGGGCCGCGGCAATCGCGGCCCGGGTCAGGGCGTGGTTCATGGTTTGTCTCCGTGCTTGTCATGGGCTGGCGTCAAGGCCGGCCGGGTTTGTCCAACGCGCCGATGAAATCGGCGACGGCCTGGATAACAATGGCGGGCTGGTCCTTGTGCGGCGAATGGCGGCAGTCGGGAATTTCCAGCAGCACGGTTTGCGGCGCATGGCGGCGGATGCCGCGTATCTGCGCCAGCGAACCGTACTCGTCGTCCACGCCCTGGATCGCCAGCACGGGGCAGACGATGCGAGGCAGATAGTCTTCGATGTTCCAGCGGCGGAAATCGGGGTTCAGCCAGATGTCGTTCCAGCCCCAGAACGCCGAATCCACGTCCGCGTGATAGCGGGCCAGCCGGCTGCGCAGGTCCGTGTCCAGATAGGCCTGGCGCGCCAGTGCGATGTTCGCGACCGTCACGTCTTCGACGAACGTGTGCGGCGCGGCCACCACCACCCCCGCGACGGCCTCCGGGTGCATGGCGGCATGCAGCAGGGCGATTGACCCGCCGTCGCTATGGCCGAACAGCACCGGCTTGTCGCGGCGCGCGTCCACGCCCAGGGCGGCGAACAAGGCCGGCAGCACGTCGCGCGCCTCGCGGTGCATGAAGTCCACCGGCCACTTTTCCTGCGGCGGACGCGGCGTGGACTGCCCGTAGCCATAACGCGATACGGCCAGCCCGCGGCATCCGGCGGCTTCGCAGACCTGCGCCGGCCAGTCCTTCCACATCGCGACCGAACCCAGGCCTTCGTGCAGGAACACCAGCAACGGCGCCGTGGCGCGCTCGGGCGCGATCCACAGGCATTCCAGGCGCAGCGGCCGGCCGGCGGCGTCGACCTCCGCGAAGGCCGGGCGCAGGCTTGGCGTGCTGATGGCGGCCGCGCCGTTCACAGCGTCGCCTCTTCCAATTGGCGCAGACGGAACCGCTGGATCTTGCCCGTGGCGGTCTTGGGAAGCTCTTCGGTGAAATTGATCTGGCGCGGATACTTGAAGGGCGCAAGATGTTGCTTCACATAGTTTTGCAGCGCGGCGCCCGTGCTGGCGTCCGGTTCGAAACCGGGGCGCAGCACGACGTAGGCCTTGGTCTTGACCAGCCCGTCGTGGTCCGGCACGCCGATCACCGCGGCTTCCAGCACGGCCTCGTGCTGCACCAGGATGTTCTCGACTTCGACCGGCGACACGTACTGGCCGCTGACCTTGATCATGTCGTCGCTGCGGCCCGCATAGGTGTAGTAGCCGTCGGCATCGCAGGTGTATTTATCGCCGCTCTTGAGCCAATCGCCCAGGAAGCATTGGCGTGTCTTGTCGCGGTTGTTCCAGTACATCAGTGCGGCGCTGGGGCCTTTGATGTAGAGATCGCCGATGGCGCCGGGTTCGACCGGCGCGCCGTTATCGTCGCGCAACTGCACTTCGTAGCCGGGCACGGGCTTGCCGGTGGTGCCGTAGCGCAACTGCCCGCTCTGGTTCGAAATAAAGATGTGCAGCATCTCGGTCGAGCCGATGCCGTCCAGGATTTCACAGCCGAAATGCCGCGTGAAACGTTCGCCGATGTCGCGCGGCAACGCTTCGCCTGCCGACGTGCAGACCCGCATTGCCACCTGCGAGCGCGGCGGCAGGTCGGGCGATGCCAGCATGCTGGCGTATAGCGTGGGCACGCCGTAGAACACGGTGGGGCGGTGCCTGGTCAGGCGCTGGAAGACGGCTTGCGGCGTGGGGCGTTCGCCCATCAGCACCACGGTCGCGCCGACCGACAGGGGGAACGTCAGGCCATTGCCCAGGCCATAGGCGAAGAACAGTTTGGCCGCCGAGAACACCACGTCGTCTTCGCGGATGCCCAATACCGGCTTGGCATACAGTTCGGCCGTGTGCCACAGGTTGCCGTGCGTGTGGACCACGCCTTTGGGCTTGCCCGTGGATCCCGAGGAATACAGCCAGAAGGCGATTTCGTCGGAAAGTGTGCGGACGGCGGGCGCGATCGGCGCGGCAGCCAACAGCGCCTCGAACTCCTGGGCATGCACGGGCAGGGCGGCCGTGGGCTGAGACACCACGATGTGTTCGGCATCGGCCGGCGCCTGGGCCAGCGCCGTCTGCAAGACAGGCAATAGCGCGCCCGAAACGAACACGGCGCGCACCCGGCTGTGCGCCAGGATGTAGGCGTAGTCGTCCGCGGTCAGCAGGGTATTGACCGCCACGGGCACCACGCCGGCATGCAGCGCGCCCAGGAACACGACGGGCCAGTCGGCCGTGTCTTGCATCAGCAGCAAAATGCGCTCTTCGCGGCGCAGCCCCAATTGGCGCAGGGCGCCCGCCATGCGGGCGACCCGTTCGGCCAGTTCGCCGTAGCTCAACTGCCGGGTGTCGTCGATATAGGCGGCCTTGGCGGCCCGGGGCGCATTCAGCGCGGCCAGGTAACTGGCGAAATTGAGTTCGGCGGGGCAGGTGTTCACGGTTGTCTCCTGATGTCCTGGTGGGGGGCCATAGCGCTGTCTTTTTTCCGCTGCACCGTGCCAAGGCACGGCGCGCGGGGGTTGTTGGGCGCGCGAGGGCGAGGGCCTAGCTGTCGGGCCGGGTAAATTCAATGGCGCCGCCGGGCAGCAGGTACAGCACCAGCGCGCGTCCTTGCGTGACGGTCGGGCGATGCGCGCTGCCTGGGCCGTAGACCAGCCAGCCGGCGCCATGCCCATCGAACCGCGCGTCGGCGGTCAGCGGCATGATCAAATCGATTTCACCGTTGGGATGGGCGTGGTGGGGGCCCGCCAGGTCGTCCATGTCGACGACGTCCACCGAACAGCCGGCCAGGTCTTCGGCGGGCTTGATCACGCGGCCATAGCGGATGCCGCCGCCTTCTCGATTGCACATCCAGCCGTCGGCCACGCCCTGTTTACAGGCGGCGAAGATGTTCTGGTACAGGGCGCTTTGCGGGCCGGCTTCGCGGTTCAGCCGCGCCGCCAGCCCATCGTCCAGCGGCTGGCCCGACAGCAGGCGCGTGGCCTCGCGCATCAGGGCATGGAATTGATCTGGCGTGCTCACCGGGACTCCTCCTTTACACTGTCGGCGCCTAAGACGCGGCATGAAATCAAGTGCTGCTTTTTTGCACACCTAGGCGGCTCGGAACTGCTTTGAGGAAAAATAGTGCTTCCATCGAATTGGGTCAAGCACTATAGTGCATAAAACGGGGCTTATCAGGGTATTTGCGGAGTCAGCCAAAACATGAATCAAGCGCTAGACGCGGCGCCATCCGAACCCAGGCGGGAAGCTTTCCTGGTGGCATTGGGCGAGCGGGTGCGCCGCCTGCGGGCCATACGCGGCATGACGCGCAAGGGCCTGTCCCAGGTCACCGGCGTGTCCGAGCGCCATCTGGCCAATCTCGAGCACGGCGTGGGCAACGCCTCGATCCTGGTGCTGCTGCAGATCGCCCGCGCATTCAACTGCGCGCTGGCCGAACTGGTCGGCGACGTCACCACGGAATCGCCCGACTGGCTGCTGATCCGGGAGTTGCTCAGTGGCCGCACGGAATCCGACCTGCAGCGGGCCCGCGAGGCCCTGACCCAGCTGTTCGGCGTGGGGGCGGGCGCGCAACGTCCCAACCGCACGCAACGGGTGGCGCTGATCGGGCTGCGCGGCGCCGGCAAGTCCACGCTGGGCCAGATGCTGGCCGACGACCTGGGCTTCCCCTTTGTCGAGCTGAACCGCGAGATCGAACGCGTGGCCGGGTGCAGCATCCTGGAAATCCATAATCTCTACGGCCCCAACGCCTACCGCCGCTACGAACGCCGCGCGCTGGAAGAGGCCGTGCAGATCTATCCGGAAATGGTGCTGGCCACGCCTGGCGGACTGGTCTCGGAACCGGCCACGCTGAACCTGCTGCTGGCGCATTGCTATACGGTCTGGCTGCGCGCGACGCCCGAAGAACACATGGGCCGGGTGATGGCCCAGGGCGATTTCCGCCCCATGTCGGGCAACAACGAAGCGATGTCCGACCTGAAGCGCATCCTGGCGGGGCGCGAAGCGTTCTACGCCAAGGCGGACCTGACCTGGGTGACCAGCAACCTGGAGGTGCAGGAGAGCTTCGCCGGTTTGCGCACCCAGGTCCGCAAAGCCTGCGGCCTGCCGTTATAGCTGCTTGTAGCGGCGAAGCCGGCCTTGCCCGGCGGCCGCCGCACCCACGATGCCCATGAAGGCCGCCCGACGAGGCGGCCTTTTCACGTCCGGCGGCGGATTCGCACCCCGACAGTGAATCTGCACTTTTATGCATGTCTTGCTTGACGCGTATTTTTTCCTGCACTAATCTGCACAATAATTCATGTGATGCAGTATTTTTCCTGTCCAGCAGGGCGTACGAGGAGACACACCATGAGCAGCACCATCAACCGGGTCGATTTCCGGACGCAACCCGAGCGCTACCGCCATTGGCGCCTGACGTTCGACGGCCCGGTCGCCACGCTGGCCATGGATGTGGCCGAAGACGGCGGCCTGCGTCCGGGCTACAAGCTGAAGCTGAACTCCTACGACCTGGGCGTGGACATCGAACTGCACGA
>Ga0307412_10000196_pt1 | contig 41764 bp, 49 predicted proteins | sample DK1Cmetagenome_3_FD_203823 | JGI IMG/M metagenome (GOLD analysis project Ga0307412, IMG submission 203823) | Maize rhizosphere microbial communities from greenhouse at UC Davis, California, United States - DK15-C-1 | ecosystem: Host-associated > Plants > Roots > Rhizosphere > Soil | place: USA...
AATGCATAAACAAAAGGAAATCAAAATGAAAACTTATAAAAGCAAAAACCAAAGCAAAAACAAATTTGCTCTGGTTTAATTATTTATTTTTGTCCTTTAATCTGTATCGGATTTTCAGGACGAGACAGTACTGAGATTTGTGAAGTGTTGGGGATCAGAACCAACCATCTACGAGAATTTCTGATATTTTTGAACGGTTTTAAAACTATATAACAGCAGTAATCCAAAGAGCTACTTTTACTAATGGAAAATAGCTTACTCAGTCACTTTTCTCTTGTGGTTAATCCCCCAATCTTTAAGTGCGTAAATAAGCGGTGTCAGCGTATCAGCATAAGACTCAAGTTGATACGATATTTTTATTGGGTATTCGTCAATGATTACTCTTTTTAGCAGCTTATGCTGTTCAAGATCCTTAAGCTCTTTGGCTAATACTTTTGGGGTAATTCCGGGGATACTTTCCTGTATATCTGTAAAACGGTCATTACCTACACCCACTGATATGATGATGGGAACTTTCCACTTTCCATTGATAGCATCCAGGGTATCTCTCACCGGTTTTATGGTGTCCAGACAGTCACAGTGAACTTTTTTTTGTGCCATAACTTTAATTGTTAAATATTGATTTATTAGGGTATTAATTTTGAGCAGCGATTTTTACTTCGTTGATTTCTCTCATCACTTCAGCAAAAAGTTCCGCAGATTTTATTCTGTCGGCGATCTCATAAATCGTCGAGACCATAATAAGTTCGTCAACTTGAGTTTCTTCAAGAAAAGCTGCTATTTGTTTTTTTACCTTTTCCTTATTACCAACAAAAGAATATTTCAGCATTTGATGCAAACTGGGATGATGGAAAATGTCTTTCAGATCTTCGGTCATTTCTGTAGGCGGATGCAAAGGTTGCGAATTTCCGGTCAAAACACCAAAAAACATTCTGATCAGTGAGGTGAATAATTTCTGCGCTTCTTCGTCAGTATCAGCAACCACCACATTCACACCTGCAATTGTATAGGGTTTTTTCAACGTTTTGGAAGGTTGAAATTCTTCCCGGTATATTTGTAGTGCGTTCCGCAAATGATTGGTGGCAAAGTGACTAGCAAATGCATACGGCAATCCTTTTTGAGCGGCCAAATGGGCACTGTCGGTGCTCGATCCCAAAATGTAGATCGGTACATCGGCGCCTTCCGCTATGGGCGCCCTTACTTTTCCGTTGCTATTGGATACTGAAAAATAGTTTTCGATCTTCTCAATCTCCGAAGGAAAAGACTGTGATGCTTTCATAAAGTCTGTTCGGATTGCCTGAGCGGTCAATGTATCTGTTCCCGGAGCTCTTCCAAGCCCAAGATCTATACGGCCAGGATAGAGCTGAGCAAGGGTTCCAAACTGTTCTGCTATGATCAAAGGAGAATGATTTGGCAACATAATTCCACCGGATCCTACCCTGTGCTCGTATTTTCTGCGACATAACCTATTAATATAGAAGTTGCGCTACTGCCAACCGAAGCTGAATTATGATGTTCTGCAAACCAATATCGTTTGTAATTATTTGCCTCTGCCACTTTCGCCAATTCCAGCGAATTGTGCAATGTCTCTCTGAAAGTGCTGCCTTCTGACACGATAGCAAGTTCTAAAATAGAGTGAGCAGTATGTTTTTTCATTTTTTCGAATTTTCATTTTTTTGATATCGTACTGAATTGTAGCCCTGCCTAGTTGTCTTTGAAAGCTCGGGGTTTACGCATAGTGTTTTCGCTTCATATAATTTAAGGAAAATTCTCCTTAATTGTCTTAAGCTTTGATGATGTAATTTTTTTAATAGTAATTCAATCCAGCCAACTGCATATATCCCAGGCACATCGCTGACCTGAAGATTTGAGCTATCGACGATAGTCTTTTACGCACAAAATTACAAAAAAATACTAACAAAAAGATAGTGGTTTCCTATAGGAAAGTGATTTGGGTTTTTATTGTTATTGTTGATTTGCAAGGCATTGAGTCAAATTCGCTTTCCCTTAGGAAAGTGCTTTATAAATGATAGTGAAATCTGCATAACTTTGCACAGTAATATTAGAGTTAAGGATCCTGAATTTATAAATGGTAAAATGTCCGATTGCCCTAAATTGAAAGACTTGATCAATAATTTATCCTTTGACAGCTTTAGTAACACTCAAAAAAGATTTAATAATGGTGAACATAATTTTAATGTAAAAGATTCTCTGCGGAGGCAAGCGGATATACAATTAAGTGATGTTTCAGCGGAATGGCTCGAAAATGAATTTCAGGAAGCAATTCTTAAACATTCCAAGGTGCCTCAGCACCAAATCGATAATTTATACCAAGCAATTCCTTCATTGAAAGAAATACTTAAACTTGATCAACTTATAATATAATCCAGTTAAAAACTAATGACAATATTTGATAATTTAGTTAATAACGAAAATTCGCTCACGGAATTATTTAAGAACTATTTCAGTTACGATGTTTTCAGATAAGATTTTATAAAACTAATTGACTTATTTCCTTCGGAAATCATAATTGAATATGAAAACTTGACAACGCAGCAAAACTCAAATAACTGTAGACCTGATATGCGTATTAGATCGGAAGATGTTGAAATATTCATTGAGATAAAAGTATGGGATACATCGCTAACAGACAATCAACCCGTAGGATATCTAAAGGAACTAGTTTGCATTGATAAAAAATATAAAGGCTTAGTTCTAATTGTTCCTGAAAACTATAAACATTTGACAGAATCTTAAAAGACAATCGGAATCTGGTTTTTCTATCTCTTCTAAAATAATATACTGGAGTCAAATAATTACATTTCTTGAGAAAGAGAGCTATTTTTCAGATCCCATATTGCAGGAATTTCTGAAGCTTCTAACAGAATGGTTTATACCAAAAAAAATAAATATTGACTCAGATTTTGAACTTTTAATGAACAATAATCAAACACCTGAAAGTATTCTTAAGCTCATCAACCTAATTGATGGACTAAACCAAGAGCTCACAAAACGCGGTGTCGTAACAAAAAAGAAAAGAAATTTCTTAGAAGAGTACGGCTTCTTTGAACTTTAACTTATTTGTATGTGAATGGTTTCATTTTTGGCAAAAAACTGGACAGCTACTGTGTTTATCTTTAGAAACAGATAGCAATCCTATCAAAGAATCTTTTCAGAGAAGGCACTAGAATTTGTAGCAGATGTTCCAACTTATTACAATGAAACTTAGTTTACCATAGGTTTTCCTATCAATGTGGGATATCAAGCCCAAGCTTTAACAGATATTAGATCCTTGGAAAATTATAAAGAAATTTTCGAGTCGTACGATTGAAATTAATATTCAAATTCTGAATATTATTAGAAATAAAAAATTAAGTGCCTTTTTATAATTATTGTGTATTTAATTAGATTGCTACAACTATCATTTAGACATCTACAAATCATACAAAAAATAAAAACAGAACGCTTTCTAGTCTAACTGCTAAATTCTGTCAAGGTCAAGCCCTCTATATTTTCAGAAAAAGTTTTTGCGTATAAAAGATAAGCAAAAACTTTTCCCAAAAAACCTTGACAGAATGTCTCGCTACTTTCCATAAGGCTTTCTTTTTTTAAGATTTTTTCTTCGTTTTCTTTTGAAAATATTTTAGCTAAGAAATATCCCAAGAGTAAAAAGAATATTGAATTCCAATTATCAATTCAAAAAAAGTGTTCAAAATTTACTAATCTTTACTTGCAAATCCGAACGAAAATTTCTACTTTTATTACGTAAAATTTTATAATGGATTTTACCACTTTTTGCAAATGCCCTATTTAAGGCTATTCACAGAGATGCTACAGCGAAATGCTTATCAATAAAAGGACGAGAAGAAGTTACAAAATCCCTCTCTCCGCGAAGTGAAAAGAAGAAATTCTTTACAAAGCACAAAAATTAAATCCTGCAATTCATTGAATTGCAGGATTTTTTGTTTATATGAATTGATAAACTTTCACACTTGCGGCATATTTGGGTTTAAAAGAACAGGAGATACATAGAGATACATTATACATCACTGATATCATATCTAAAATATATTATTTAGAAAATAGATGTTCATATTGAATTTGAATAAGTTTTGTGTCAATAAAATGATAGGTCAGTGTTTTTATTTAATATGGAGTTCATTAGGGTCTCGAAGGATAAGGATAGCCTTGCGAGTAAATATTCCTCTAAAGTGGTGTATAAACAATTGACATGGTTGCTCCCGCTTGTTTGTAGGTTCCCCCTTTATTGCATTGGGTAAAGGAATAAAACTGTTCTCCGGCATTCAGGATAAAAGCAACTGTTAAATTAGTAAAACCGTGTCCCATATAATTAGAACCATACTGCTGAGTGTTTTTACTTCCGGCCCTAATTCCCAGAGTAACACCTCTATAATGGCTTTCTAGAGGTGTTCCTTCCGGAACACCCTCGAATCCGGCGTTAATTGTTATTGTATATAATCCGCTTTTTTTTACCTGAAAAACTCCATTGTTAATTCTGGTTACATAATCATTGTCAATCTGGTTTGTATTTTCAAACCACAGTACACTGCTTGAACCGTCAGCTGTTTTTAATGATGATCCTGTTCTTGTAGCAATCAAAACACTTGTAGGTATTTTTACAGCTACTTTTTTAGCCACTCCATTTTTATCTAATGCGACCAACATATCAGTGGCATTGAGAGGTGATGAAGGTACCTTTCTGAATCTCACATTCCCATCTACATCCAGTTTTTCCGAAGGAGACATCGCATAATCTGTATTCGAATGTCCTATTCCCACATTTCCATACTCATTAATTACCATAGCCGGGCTATCACTTGTAGAAAATGTAAGAGCAGAAGAATTAGTTGATCCAGTTCCCCAGTAATTTGCTTTTATTCCTGCCAACGGATGATCTGCTCCTGCAATTCTGCCCTTAAAAGATATTTTTCCCAGCTCTGTACCTGCAGACAGATTGTTAGCCCCCGATCTTACCAAAGCTAATAATGGGGAAGTGTTTACAGATTCCACTTTTAGCTGATTACTTCCTGCTGCAGAGCCTTCTTTTAAATGTAATCCGCTGTCAGGGGATGAAATCCCGATTCCTACCTTGCCATCATCTTTAATAACAAAATCGGTATTGGTAATTCTTGCAGCACCTGTAGAACTCTTGCCCAGCTTTACCATTGTATTGGCAGGATCATCAATAAAGGCATCCGGAGTTGGATCTCCAGCGGTTGTATTCCCTGTATTTAGCTTTTGCCATTTGTTTAAGCTCCCGTCAAAATAAAAATAACCGGAACTTGTGACCTCAGCAGTTTGTCCTGCGGGAGCTGTGTCAGCAGCTGTTACATAAACCATAGCACCCGTCTGGCTGGTAGTATAGGTTTTCGCTCTAAGCTGTGCCCCTGTAATTCTCGGAGCGATAATTCCATCCATGATATTGATTAAATCGGGTTTACCTACTACATCCAAGGTGGCTTGGGGATTTGGAGTATTAATTCCTGTTTGGGAGTGAGCTGACAGGTAACATAATATTCCAGCTAAAAATAAAAGTTTTTTATTCATCATCGTTTGATTTATTTACGCACAAATGTAGAGATACAGATGGAAAACAAAGAAATATCAGTTACATCATAAATACATCATATGTGCATTTTTTATACAATTCACCTAGCAAATTCATATTCTTAAAATAAATTATAGGGTTCTGATAGATACCAGAGAATGGAACAACTCGATTTTGATTTCCATAGTTATTTTTTTCTATAGCCGATGCTGAGTAAAGAATTGAAATTGATTAAAAAAATAAGCATAAAGAATGTGGCAATATAGCGGCAATTTTCATTCTTAAAATAAAAAGCCAATGTCTATCGTATATGAAAAAGTGGTGAGAATTCCTCTCTCCACGAGATGCAAACAAGAAATTCTTTACAAAGCACAAAAATTAAATCCTGTGATTCAATAATTACAGAATTTCAACCCTCTTTTTAATAGATTCCCAGTGATAAATATCTATAGGTATATCGATATATTTCGATGCTAATTCTCAATAATTTATATCCAAATGTCGGTAATTTGTACCTAAATAATTATTTAAAAATTATTTGCTGCTAAATAAAACTAAGGATGGTCATCAAATGTCAATGCCAACAAAGATGGTAAGCCGTTTCAGGATTGTTGATACCAAAATAGAATACTATAATGTAGCCCAAAGGATTTTTCGGATTCTAAAAACATAAATGAACACTATACTCAGCCTCTTCTCCATTCTCTCTGGATTGCAAGAAAAGGAGGCTGCTTTTAACTTAAATTACACTAAAATGAAAAAAACACTTTTCTTATTGACCCTTTCAATATATGCGGCAACTTATGCTCAAGTGGGTATAGGAACATCAACTCCTCAGAAAACTCTTCATGTAAATGGCTCGTTACAAGTGACAAATGAACTTAATGTCGGAGGTAATGGTACTACTGCAGGTTCAGCAGGTCTGATTGGCCAGGTACTGAAATCAAATGGACCAGGTGCTGCCCCTTCATGGCAGACTTTGGCAGGTGTTCCTACATCAACAGGGACAGTAATAGCTGTTAATGGACAGTTTTTAGTTGCACAGGAAATTACGGTTCAAATGACTGCTGATATGACTGCTGCTGGCTCTCCGGGTGCTACGGTAGCTAATCCTATTGGCAATCTCAATAATGAAATTATTGATAACGAAAATCTTTATACAGGAACGGCTGCAACCAATTCCTTTAAAGTTTCTGCTGACGGGGTTTATCAGGTGAATATGAATGTACAGATTTCCACTGCCAACGGAACTTCACCGGTTATTGGTATATGGAATAATAATACGGGATTGTGGGTAGCGAGAGTAAATGATACCTATGCGGCACCGACTGGCGGATTACAAACCTATACTTTAATTACTTCGATTCCGATGCAGGCCGCAAATACCTATTCGTTTAGAGCTATAAATACGCAAGAGTATACACTAAAATATTCAAGCTCAGGCTCAACGGGTTCGGGTCCGATCACGCAAGTTTCTGTAAGACGATTAAAATAAAAAACTAAAACACAAATTATAATTTAATTTTAAATCTGCTCTTAATTTTTGAAAGAGAGAAGCACAAATAAATGAGCTATTCCAGGTAGCTCATTTTATGTTTTTATTGATTTGTTTACTGCAAGAAATTTGTTAAAAAGCTACTGCTCGGTAATGATTACTGCTCGTCTTTTGAAAAAGAACTATATGCCTTTATATATTCTCTGTTCATTCTTGCAATATTATCCAAAGAAATATTTTTAGGGCATTCTACTTCGCAGGCTCCGATTACCGAACAGTTTCCAAATCCCTCTTCGTCCATTGCTTTTACCATATTCAAAACCCTTCTTTTGCTTTCAACCCTCCCTTGCGGAAGCAGTGCAAAATGGGAAACTTTGGCCCCTACAAAAAGCATGGCAGCACCATTGGGACAACAGGCTACACAGGCTCCGCAGCTGATGCATGCAGCAGCGTCCATCGCTTTATCGGCATCAGCTTTGGGAACAGCAATAGCATTGGCATCTAATGTATTTCCTGAAGTATTCACAGAAATGAATCCGCCTGCTGCCATAATCCTGTCAAAAGCACTCCGGTCTGTAATTAAATCTTTGATAACGGGAAATGCAGCGCTTCTCCATGGCTCAATAACAATGGTGTCGCCATCACGGAACATTCTCATATGCAGCTGGCAGGTTGTGATTCCAGTATCCGGGCCGTGTGCTCTTCCGTTGATGTATAAAGAACACATTCCACATATTCCTTCACGGCAGTCATGGTCGAAGGCAACGGGTTCTTTATTTTCATTAATTAATTGCTCGTTAAGGATATCCAGCATTTCCAGAAAAGATGAATCAGTAGAAATATCGGAAATTTTATAAATTTCAAATTTTCCTTTTGCTGTTCTGTTTTTTTGCCGCCAGATTTTCAAAGTGAGATTTAAACTTTTCCTCATAACCTATTTTGTTTTGATTAATAAAAATACAGGTATATGAGACCATTATTTTATGAGCCATCTCATATCAGGTCTCTAAATGAACATTTATTTATAACACAAAAGGAACCGAATTTGGCTCCCTTTTATAATTTTACTCTTTGTTATTTTTACTCTTTGTTATTTTTACTCTTCTCCGATGATGTTCCTGCAAAAACATTATTATTAAAATCAATTTTACAGCCTTCTGTTAAAATATGAACTTTAAGATTTTCTGCATAAACCGGAGATCCTTTTTTTACTGTTTCTATATTCGTTTGGCCGATTTCTTTTGCATTAAGAATCCACACCATTCCCGAGCCGTGGCAGGTTGATTTAGAGCCCTGTTCTATAAGAAGAGCAGTGTCTTCTCCCAGGCCGATTCCCCAGGAATTCTGATGCAGGATCACAGCGTGCGCAAGTCTTCCAAATCTTGCGCGGTGTACAAAATGAGTGTCGATAATACAGTTCCCGATTAAGCCCAGCCCGCAGTCCAGCTCAATATCATGTTCCAGAATGGCTTCCCCGTTGATGGCTTCCAGTATGACAATATCAGGCATGCACATGGCTCCTGCACTGGTTCCTGCAATCATAAAATTCTCCTCGTTATAATATTTTTCCTTTAGAAGATCTGTCAGGACGGATTGCTGAAAAATTTTACAGATTCGGTCCTGGTCACCGCCTGTAAAAAACACAGTGTTGGCGGCCTTGACTCTTTTGAGATGATAATCTGTATGAATCTGATCATCACAGATATCCAGAAAACCGAAATTGGTATATCCTATTTCTTCAAATGTTTTTGTGTAGGTTTCATGCATACTTTCTGGCTCAGAAGTTGCAGCAGTAATTACCTCAATACGGTCATCTTTGGATCTTGCTAAAAGTTTAAGAATTTCATTGGGCGAAAAATCATTATTCTTATCCTTCATTTCAGGATTGTTACCATCCCTGTCTTCTTTACCGCCTATAATTAATAATTGTCCTTTGGGTATCATAGATAATATTTTATTAGTTAAAACTATTGAATCATATTTCTGTTGACAAAGTTTAAGTTATACGGAAGCAAATTATTTTTTATCAGATCTCCAGTGCATACATTGAGAACAGATCCTTCGGTAAGAATATGTCCTTTCAGATTTTTTTTATACACCGATGCCCCTCTTCCTAAACGTTTGTTTTTAACATCTCTGGCATTCACCACCATTACAGAGCTATTCCCCAGGCATGATGCCTTATAGCCTTTTTCAATGATTAATGCCATTCCGCTGTTTAATCCTAAGCCTAAACATTCCTGATGGCAGATAACTGCCTTTATCAAAATTTTACATCTTTCACCATGCATAAATTTTGTATCAATGATGCAATTGCTGATAAAGCCAAGACCTGAATCGGTCGCTTCTGTATCGTTTAGTACCAGTCCCGGAAGACCCATGGCGCCTGCATTGATTCCTGCAATGGTAAAATCTTCTTCGTGAAGATATTTTCTGTTTAAAAGTTCCAGCATTGCCGATCCTTTTAAGACTTCACAGATCTGCGCTGTATGATCAGCAAGAACAACAAACTGAGCTTCCAGTATCCTCGGATAATAATGATCCAGATCCTGCTTTTTCCGAAGATGGATAAAACCGGTATTACTGTAACCTTCCTTTTCCAGCACGGCAGCATATTGCTCTTTACTGCTGGCTATCAGGTTGGATGTAGTGATGATTTCTATACGGATACTTTTTCGTTCGGAGAGCAGCCTGAAAGCTTTGGTTAACAGCTGATATGATGTTAATTCATATTCTGTATCGCCAGTAGGATCTGTATCATGGCCACGAATGATAATTAATCTGCCTTTTGGATTCATAAATAATTATTCGTTGTCAGTTTTCACATGAGTGCTGTCTTCTTTCTGCTTTATGGTATCGGATATTTCATTCAGCGTTGGTATGGTATCCGAGGCTTTGTCATTTACAGTTTCTCTTTTATTTTCCCTGTTAATGTATTGAGTCTCGGATTTTGTGCAGGCCGATAGAGTGTGTAATAAAAATACACATAGTGTTAAATATTTCATGATAATTGAATTTGGTTATCCAAACTTACTCATCAGAAAATGAAAAATTTATGATGGGAATCACAATTTTTATATAAAAAAAACTCCTCAAGAAAGAGGAGTCTACTGAGAATAAGTGCAAAAATTGAATAGGATGTTTTTCAAAGATAGAAAGGTTGTGCAGTATGCATTTATGACGCACGTCATAAACCTGCCAAAAAAAGTGAAATTATTTTCATGGTTAAGGAATTTTAATTATTCAATTGAATATCAGTGAGGTATATGCGGAAAAACGACGGTTTTGACGGTAGGGAAGAACAGCTGCAGAACGAGCTGTCCGTAACAAATGTGTGAATATATTCCGAGAATCTACTAGTAGTAAACTCTTCCTTTAATTATTTTAATCAGGTTTTCACTTTCCATTTTCTTAAAGGTCCTTATGACGGTTTCAATCCTTAAGCCTGTTAAAAAAGCAAGTTCTTTTCTTGTGTAGGGGATTTTATAGGAATAGCGCTCTGTAGTCTGTCCGTCTTTCAGATGATTGAGTAAAGTAAGCAGCTGATGGGTTGCATCTTCTGAAGTCAGGCTGTTTAAAAAAATGCAGCTATGGTAGGACCTTTCTGCTATATAATGAAGAAATTTCATTTGTATTTCAAAATCAGACTCCAGCAATTTCAAAAGCCTGGAGCGTTCTAATCTCAGAACAGTACAGTCCTCCATCAAAACAGCATTGACAGGATATTTGTATTTAGAAAATAAAAATATTTCGCCAACGGAATCGCCGTTTTCATGAATACTCTGAATAAACTCTCTGTTTTCAACCTGAAAATTGGTGAGTTTTATTTTACCCGTCCTGATTTGAAAATAATAAGCAGGTGCATTATTCTCTGCAAAGAGCATTTCGGATTTTTGTAGTTGAATAATGTCTGCCCCAAAAGTAATGAGCAAGTCTTCCTGTATGACCATAACTCCTAATTAACAATTCACATAACCTGACTGTGAATATACATACTACAAATATATTAATTTAATAATTCTTTGAATGTGATTTAAATCAAAAGTGACTTCTATTGTCCTTCATTTTATCAAGTTTTTTTGCATATTCCGGAATACGGAAACAGGATTACAGAATATCATCAGCGCAATAATTGCAGATAATTTCTTTAGGGGTAAAGTAATTAATGGTTAATAGTTTTTTTATGACTACCTTTAAACTATTGAAAATCAAATAAAAAACCTGCATTTAAACACTTGACATTCTTTCTTTTTTAAAAGATTTTGAAATATGACCTATGTCATATTTAATGCCTTGCTGATAGGCTACCTTTGAAAATATACCATTTAAGAAAGAATATGAATACAATACAAGGTCAAGTCGTGAAATCAGCATTTTTGAATATGATATTTCCTTATAAAACAAACATTTCAATATATCCTTAACCACTTACAGTGGAAAATAATAGCAAGAATTTCTGTTTTGAACCGTAATTGAGTATTGTGCATAAAATACGATGGTACGCTGTCAGTTAAATTTCATTTGACAAAATAATTCAGAACATTCGGAAATGCTTTTAATTTTCTCTCTCAGTAGCATAGAATAAAGCAAACCTTAAAAATTACATCATGTCTATCCAGGAAAGCCTTTTGCATTCGGTAGAAGCAATTGAAGAGCAGTACAATGCTGGTGATTATATATTTCGTGAAGAAGCCACTCCGCAGTTTTATTATCAAATAGTTACAGGCGAAGTAAAACTTAACAGTTATAAGGAAGATGGTAAAGAATTTATCCAAAACATTCTTTCGGAGCGTTCATGTTTTGGAGAATCTATGCTTATTCTTGGAAAACCATATCCTGTAAATGCAGTTGCCCTTACGAAATGTGTCATTCTTAAAGTAGGCAGGGACCAGTTCTTTCAGTTACTGCAGGAAAATCCCGGGATTTTTATGGATATGTATAAAACCATGTCGGAAAAGACTTCTGAAAAAATTGTATTAATGGAGAAAATTTCGGGTAAAAATGCGGAGGAACGGCTCATAGAACTGATGAACCAAATGAAAGATGCAAAAGAAAATAAAGACAGATTTTCATTCGAGGTTCCACATACGAGACAACAGCTGGCTTCACTTACAGGCCTGTCTCTTGAAACAACCATCAGGGTAATAAAAAGAATGGAGAAAAACGAAATTCTGATTATAAAGAACGGAAAAATATTCTATTAAATAATTTGTTCTGTTTGTATACCTTCTGAATGTAAAACCTTATTACAAGGTATGTTATCAAATACTCTTAAATGTTTTTTCTCCAGGATAATTTTATAGGGAGCTGATTAAAAATAGATCTTTCGGTTTTTAATTTTCAGCACTTTCTCGGTTTCCATTTTTTTTACGGTTCTTATGACTGTTTCGATACGCAGTCCGGTGATGGCCGCTAACTGCTTTCTTGTAAGGGGAAGTTCGTAAGAATATTGGCTTTGCTCATCGCTAAAACTCTTGAAATACTTAAGAATACCTTCTATCCGTACATGAGAATATTTGGATGCATTATTCTGCATCATGATAAATTTATGATACAGCCGTTCTGCAACAAACTGCTGGACATCTCTTGCGGCCTGCCGATGGTCGTCGAGAAGCTTCAGGAACTTCTTTATAGGTACTTTTATGATGGTACATTCCGAAATGGCTACGGCATTCACCGGAAATGTTTCTTTAATAAACGATAATAGTTCACAGACACTTTGTCCGTCACTTAAAATACTTTGGATAAGCTCTTTACCGTCTTCGTTTATATGGTTAAGCTTTACAGATCCGGTAATTACCTGATAATAAAACTGTGGCTCATCACCTTCTTCAAAAATGATGTCAGACGGACTGTGAGATTCAATAAATCCGCCGTACGAGGTTAATAAATCAATATCAACAAGCATTATTTGATATTTTAGTTGTTTTATAATTACATTCACACAGGCTCTTTCCCGAATAAGAAGCAAAAAAGGTTTTGGAACTGATGTACATACATGCAGTTTATATTATTTCCATACAGCTTCAGACCGGTCATAGAATGTGAATCACGGAGATCAATGTCATATTTTAAAAATTCCTGCTTTTCAAATCTGATAATATGCTGAGAATCATAAGTTTTAGTGAAGCCGAATTTTAAAAGCCAGGATTCATCTATTTTTACAGGCTTGATTAATTTTGCAGGAACACATAAGGTATTTTTGGAATTCTTTATTTTCACATAGTACTCTTCATTTTCATGCTGAAACACTTCTGCGAGTGAATATACCCGGTTTTTGTACCTTACAAGATTCTGTATTTTTAATTCTGCGATTTCCATAACATTCTGATTTGGTGTTGTCATCTTAATGTTTATTAAAGATATTGAAAATGGCTTTTATATATTATGACTTTAGTCATTATGGCTATGAGAAAGGCTGTTATATAACGAAAAAAGAAAATTATTTAACAAGAATTCCGTTTTATCTGATTATTGATGAGTGAATATTGAAGTTTCCAGGCTTTCTGAACTTATCAGATATTAAAAGCCTTCTCAGTGAGAAGGCTAAAACACAAATGCTAAAAAAATAATTGTTTTATATGGGCAGTAAAGAATGAAGACTTTCTGTTTTAATCTGCCTCATACAAAACTTCCCTAGAGTCTTCATTCTTTGTTTCGTTTGCTTTGTACTTCAGATAGTTTCCATAATGAAACCGGATACTTTCTGCCACGGAATAAAAGCTACAAGGTATTCTGTTTTTAAGTTTTTTGCTGTCATAAAATTGTCTCTCGGAAACAAATTCAATATTTTCATCCGTAAGAAATCTTGCCTTGTGATCTATCATTCCCAGGATCATACGCAGAGGTTTCAAAGTTTTGAGTAATGTTTTGGGGCATACGATAGGTTTTTTTAAGCCGATCATTCTTCTGATTTTGGCAGAAAGATCTTTGTAGAGAACATTTTCTGATGCAATACAAAACCGTTCTCCAAAAATATTTTTTTCCATCAGGCTTACCGCGATACGTGCCACATCCCGAACGTCAACACAAGAAGTTCCACCTGAGAACGTAAATCTGCTTCTTACAAATACATCGATCATCTGGCTGTTTCCTTTTTTCCAGTTTCCGCTGCCGATGATCATACCGGGATTAATGATAACCGTATTCAAGCCTTTCTGACAGGCATGCCAAACCATTTTTTCCGAAATATATTTGGATATTATATACGGAGAATATGTTTTATCAATATTATAATTGTTATTAATCTGTAATTCCATATTTTTTTTATTGATGCTGAGAACCGCAGCAGAACTTACAAACAGGAATTTTTTCACACACATCTCCCTGCATGCCCGCAAAAGATTTCTTGTGCTTACAATGCCGGTTTCGAGCACTTCTTCCCGGTCCTGGGGATCAAAGCTCACTTTTGCGGCACAATGATAAACTTCTTCCACATCCTTTAATAAGACGCAAAGAGATTGATAATTGTTAAAATCCAGGTCTATCCACTCAATTTTATCAAAGAAAAAGTTAGATTCTGATGTATAAAACCGATACGAATTCCTGACATCAGACAAATCACTGCCGGGTCTTTTACAGGCTCTCACCAGCCTTCCTTTTTTTATGAGCTCTAAGGTAATTACCCTTCCTAAAATTCCTGTTGCTCCTGTAACTAAAACCATCGGAATGTTTTTAAGCTTAATTATATTTCTGTTGTATCTTCTTATCTACCAAAACAATATTAAATACTGTGGAGAGATGCTAGTAGAAAATTTTTCTGTTTTTTATTATAACTACTTTATTTTCTTCCATCTTTTTAATAGCCCGGATCGCTGTCTCTACACAAAGTCCACTAAGGGAAGCCAGCTGCTGTCTGGTGTGCGGAATCTCATAGGAAAATTTATCCCTATTTTCCTGCGGTTCTTTCAGTATATCCATTATTTCGGTAAGACGTTCTATGGCATTTTTATGGGCGATCTTACGCATCAGGACAAATTTGTTGTATGTTTTTTCAGATAATGCAGTACAGATATCGAGTGTAATTTGTGGATACATATCTATAAGGTCCATAAATTTAGCTCTGCAGATTTTAAGGACTGTACAATTGGTAAGAGCAACTGCATTTACAGGGTAGGGTTTTTCCAAAAAAAGCATTGCCTCTCCAAAGCAGGCATCTTTTGATAAGATATTCTGAATAAATTCTTTACCTTCCTTACTGTAATTATTGAGCTTTACCTCTCCGTCAACAATCTGGTAGTAGAATTGTGGGGTGCCGTCTTCACGGAAAATATAGTCTCCGGCATAATAATGTTCTTCTACAGCTCCTAAGGAGTGCAGAAGTCTTTTTTTAATAGACATAATGTAATTTTTATGATTGGTCTATTTCCTGCTAAACGCCAAATATCCTGGAGTTTAGCAAATTATCCTCTGTCAGAGGCGGTAGCGGGTTTACATGTGTTGTATAGTACAGAAAAAGTTCACCTTTTTACTTTGGAGAATTATTTGTACAAACCTGATCTATTAATGAGTTGGTAAATGCTGTTACCAAATATCATATCTCTAAATTTTGTGGCTGTATACAATTGGATTTAACATATTCATAATTTTAATTTAGGGTGTACATCAAATATAGATATATCACTAATTATTAAAATATGACATAGATCATATTTGTATTTGTCAAGATATCAATAGATTAAATGGTTTGTGAAAATGAGTTATAATAAATCAATGGTGTTTCCCCTTATCCGTAGAGGTTATTTATGCACACAGCTCTGTAATTAATTATATAGCCATAATTGAAAAATTTTGATGTTTTAATTATTAAAAGTAAGTTCCGGAAGCATAAGAGGCATAATAATAAAATCAATGCTATTTATATTGGCTTTTTTGTACTTTAGCTGTCAGCAAAATAAATGATAAGCGAATAGAAAACGGATAATTTGCATTAGTTTATGAGTTAATAAATTTGCAAAAAACTAAAACCAACAACCAAATAATATGGAAAAAGAATTAACTGAATTAACCGATCAGGAATTATTAGAGAAAAGAAAAAAGAATAAGTCTAACGATATAATAAATGCTGTAATCCTAGGAGTACTGATTGGTATTGCAATTTATAGCACCATAAAATATGGTCCTGGACTTTTTACGTTCCTCCCGGTACTTTTTATATTGTATGCAGTCAACAAATGGAATAAAAGCAAAAAAGCATTAGAAGAAGAATTGAATTCCAGAAATCTAAAGTAAAAAATGCCAGAGTACATCGTATTAAGCTGCTTACAGAAAGCAGTTTAAGGTATTGTATTTCAGTCGGCTAATCCACCTGTTTCATGCCATATAAATTATAGAATCTTTAAGCAGGATTTTATAAGTTTAAGCAAAGTATAGGGATTACTCAATATTATTATAAATGGTACTGTCAATTATGAAGTTGAATTTCTAAAGACAACAGGACATACAGACATTGGCAGAATGGCGCAATTTGTGTAGTAAATTTATTACACCAAATTCACACGATATGTATAAGAAAATTCTTGCAGGTTTAGGAGGTGCTATTGCTCTAAACCTTTTACATGAAACCATTAGAAAGAACTTTGATAATGTTCCGCAGGTAAATAAAGTAGGCGAGGAGGCGCTAAATAAAGCTCTGGGTAAGGCAGATATGAAAATAACTGATAAAGACCAGCTTTATGCCGCTACGCTGGCGGGAGATGTTATCAGTAACGGTTTGTATTATGCTACTACAGCCACCACAGGCTTTAATATTGTTTCAGGCGTTGCTGCCGGTTTAGGAGCAGTGATGCTGCCCCAGAAAATGGGACTCGATGATTCGCCTGTTGCCGAAACCAACCAGAAGAAGATCATGACTGTTGCCTATTATCTTTTTGGCGCAGTGGTGACGAAACTTATTTATGACAAAATAAAATAGTGAGCGTAAGTACGCAAACAATGGAACATTAGCTTTACAGCAGAAAGCTTTTTTATTCTATGGTCTTTCTGAATTCAGAAAGACCATTTTAAAAAACAGACCCCGTGCTACCATTGTATCGGTGTGCTCAGTACGGCCTAGACTGGTGCAACAGTACATCAGAAGACTAGCCCCACGGTCATTTAATTCTTTTATAGCAGTAAATAGCAATTACCTTTTTATGATGAACAATTCAGAAATACTGGACAGGATTATTTTCATCTGCCATTTTTTTTAAAATTCAAACTTTTTTTGCCATCAACCAGGGAAAAACTTCATTAAAATCGCTGAATAGATTACCGTTGTGACCTCCGGTGCGGATGTGTTTAGCTTTTATTATTTCGAGTACCAGTTTTTTCTAGCTCTTCTCTGTCCATGCGGCAAAGATATTATTCTTCTGATATAAGCTAAATCAATTTAGGACTCTTCATTTTTTGGCTTAAAGTTTCTACCTGCCCCTTGCCTCAGGAATGTAATTTTCCCTTGTGTTTGCTTTGCTTTTTCAAGAACTTCCATAGCTCTTGTTCGTTCGTTAACTTTACTTGCATGTGTTATGCCTTGATTTTCACTTTTTTTCATATGTCAATATAGTGAAATTTATTGACAAAAGCAAATATTTAACATTGCACATATTCTTATCAGAATTATAATCCCTCCCAACAGAATACCCCAGTATAGTAAAGAGGCTGTTTCAAAAGCCAGACTGACGCTCTGAGAATCTTCTAAACAATAAAAGTTATAAAACAGGATTCCGGGAAAGGGGGGATTTTTGAGACAGCCTCTTATTTTTATCTTCTCTCATGGCAGAGAATTAATACATAATTTATCTCTTGCCGGTGTTTTAATGCTTTACTGATAAACAAAGATATTCAGGAGAAGCGACAGAACGTGTCGTATTATAATTTGTTTTAATTTTTATATTTTATTGTACGGCTGGATTAAAGAAGAAGAAATCCTGATGAAAGAATTTAATTCCTGTCATGTGACTTGCTTGTCAACCTAGCATGATTTTTGCTAATCTGGAAAGCTATGAAAGACGTAGGATTTTAGACTGGGTTTCAACAGGTCTAATGATTGGAATGACGTCGAAAGGGAATTAAGCGATATCCGTTAACACAACTATGTATGGCCTTTAACAAAGAAAATTATCTGCGAGAAATGAAATCCATGGTGGATAAAGCGATGGAAAGACTGAATTCAGAAAAACCGGACTTTGTGATTTATACGATTAGTATCTGGACAGATCCCAATGCTGCGGCAAGTGCAATTAATTTTGACAGCAAACAGAATTCAGAACAATTAGTGCAACAATCAAATGAATTTGATAAAGAAGAATATGAAGAGCTCCTTTTAGAAGGGGATCTCGAAGGTGCTGAATTGTTTAAACCAGAGACTTGGATGCAGCGAAATTGTAATCCTGCAGATTTTGAACTCCCGGATTTTGAAGAAACCAAACATCCTGATATTCCGGTAAATTGGGAATATGAAAAGGGGGGAAGATGTTGGTCACAGTTAAGACCAGCATTAACAGAAATTGGAAACTATGCTTTCAATAAAATACAAGAGATGCGAATTGAACCAGATTTTGAGCTGGCTATCAATAGTAAAAAAGACTGGTATGATAAGGTGTGGAAGATCAGATGACGCCGAAAGCTAGCAAAATATCGGTTATTTTGAAACAAGAAGAGCCATATCTTGTTAACTGCCATTTTGATTTTAGATTGTTTATCAAAGATTTCAGACTTTCCCATTAAAGGAACAGGATTATTTAATCACCTGCAGGCATCTCATTTGATTTTTCTCCGATGTTGTATTGCCCATCCTCATTCCTAAAGACTTCTTCAAGCTATGGTTAAACAAAATGTACTGCCATTGTAGTCATATTGTAACATAAGCAATACTTTAATTATTTTACAATAGACCTTATACTGTCGAGTTTCTGTTCGATTGTCATGTTATTGCCGCCGCCGCAAGAAGAGTGTATAACCTTTCCATTAGTACCAATAAGAACCTTTGCAGGGCTACAAAATAGATTGTAATTCAGTTTTTCTGATTTACTGTAAGATTTGGTATTGTCGATCTGCTCAAACAGAACGTGCGAATGATTTAGATAATCCTTGAGCCCTTTTTCTTCTTCTATAAAACCTTCTACAATACCGATAAAATAAGCGTCATTTTTATATTTTGTATATAAAGCATTAAACTCTTCCGCCATATCATACGACTCGCTCTTTTTTAAATAAGACTTGTCGTATATGAAAACCACAAGATTTTTGTCTTTATAATTCTTTGAATTGAATACGGTACCATTAATTGTTTTAGCTGAAAAATATCTGGGTCTTGCATTGAGTGAAAAATCAATCTGATTCTTTTGTAACTCCTTAGCTTCTTTTTCGAATTCCTTTAAAATTCTCTCTTTTTTTTGTTCTTTGCTTTCACAAGATAACATAGATAAGATTATAAATAAGGCTGAAATGTGTTTCATGATAGTTTTTATGATTGATGAATGAGATTGTTAATATACAGCAATGTTTTTATGAAAACAACCCAATCTACCGCTTGGAAGAGAATATAAGCAAATACTTTATAATGGGCTGTGGAAAGAGCCCTTCATTTCAGATCCGAGATATGCTATTATTTACTTTGACTTTGGTAACTTATAAGAGTCCGTTAATTTGAACCTTTACTTCAGTTTAAGGGATGCCTGGCTAAAAAAAAATGAAAACAAACGGTGCGATTTTTGTAAAATAAAAATCATAACCCGCTTAAATCTAATATCATGGTAAATAACAAATTACAACAAGGTCAGCAAAATCGGAGCACAGTTATTGGAGCTGAGAACTATGAATCTAAATAAAAGCTTTGAGAAAAGCTATTTAATACAGTAAAAACCTAATAAGAAAATATCATGAACGTAAAACGGACATTTGGAGCAATACTTACAATACTTGGAATTGTGGGTATGATTTATACAGGATATGAATTGATCAACAAAAGTTCTGCATATACTACGTTATCTGTAGTTGGCGTAATCGGTTTGATCTTCTTTTTTTCCGGAATAGGCCTTGTAAAGAATACAAGAGATGAAGCATAAATTTAGAAAGAAGCTTTTTTACCAAATGACAAATACCATACAGGTTACTTTAGCTAACTTGCAGGTATGAAAGAACTATTTGACTTTATTTTAAGGTTTGGAAATCTTAATCAGCAACAGATCGATTTTATTGCAAGTAAGGCTCTGGAGATTGATCTTCTAAAAGATGAATATTTTTCAGAGGCAGGTAAAATTGCCCGTCAGGTAGGATTTATCGTCGATGGAATCTTGAGAGTTTGCTATTATAATAATGAAGGCCAGGAAATTACCAAATACTTTATAGAAGAAAATAATCTGGTGGTAGATCTGGAAAGTTTTGATAATGAGATCTGTTCAAGTACTTATGTTCAGGCGATAACCGATGCCAAAATGATCGTTTTCTCGAGAAAAGACTGGCAGGAACTTTTACAGACCATTGTTGGATGGGATGCAATTGTCCATAAAATTATTTCAAGAGCTTTAATACAGAAAGTCGAAAGAAGAAGTCCCTTGGTTTCAGAAGATGCCACAACCCGTTATCTTAAATTTTTGGAAATCTATCCCAGTGTGGTTAACCGTATTCCGCTCTCGTATATTGCTTCTTACCTGGGTGTTACCCAATCCTCACTGAGCAGAATTAGAAAAAAAATCTGCTAAAGTTACTTTTTGCCAAATGGCAAACGATCTTATTTTTAATTGCTGGAATTTTACACTATAAATTAAAACAAAGAAAATGAATTCAGCATTAATTACAGGAGCCAACAGAAGTATTGGTTTGGAAACAGCAAAACAACTTTCAGAAAAAGGATTTTTCGTTTATTTGGGAAGCCGTGATCTTGCAAAAGGTGAAGAGACCGTAAAAGAATTATCAGAGAAAGGATTTAATAATATTAAAGCGATTGAAATAGATGTTACCCAGCCCCATTCAGTTTCGGCAGCAAGGGATATCATCGCAAAAGAACAGGGAAAGCTTGATGTTCTTATTAATAACGCAGGAATCCTTGGCGTTAATCCTCAAACGGCATCAGATACTTCCATTGACCATATTCAGGAGGTGTTTGACACCAATTTCTTTGGGGTAATCAGCGTTACTCAGGCATTTTTAGAATTGCTCAAAAAATCGGATAGTCCCAGAATCAGTAACATAACTTCCGGACTTGGATCATTAACATTGCACAGTGATTCTACATGGAAGTATTATGGAGTAAAAGGCGCAGCTTATGGTCCTTCAAAGTCAGCTTTAAATGCATACACCATTGTATTGGCTTATGAATTGAAAGATTCACCTTTTAAAGTGAATGCCATTGATCCCGGTTATACCGCAACAGATTTTAACCACCACAGCGGCTCCGGATCTGTAGAAAGTGCAGCAGCCTTTATCATTAAGCACACACTGACAGGTGAAAATGCACCGACGGGACAATTTTTCAGTAAAGATATAGAAGATGAAACAGAGATAAGTCCATGGTAGTATAGCATTTAAAAAATTAGGTATAATTAAGAGAAACCAGAGGTTTCTCTTTTTTTTATTTTATTATGAAACAGACTATTATGTAATCTTATCGATGAGAAGTTTCACAATGCATCCTGTAAATTCTTCCGGGCAACAGCTCATGAATTATTTTCATAATATATAGGAAAGAGAAATACCCTGATTGTATTGATAATTCCCGGGAACACAAAATGTAATTAAAGAGCTGTATTACTCTTATATTGGCTTATTAATTGATATTAAATTTTATCCAATTTTTAATTTCTGATGAACAAATCGATCGTAATTTTCATTTTCACTTTAAATTGTTTTTTCTTTTTAAATGCACAGGAAAGAAAAGACTCACTTTATTATAAAATAGAAAATTTTTCGGATAAAAGAAAAGTGACCAAATTCATTCATCGTTTCATATTCCGTAGGGAAGCAGATTCAGCATCTGTTAAAACACGAACTGAGAAACTTTTGCAAGAGACTCATAATGGAAAATACATCAGAAATATTCGGATAGAAACAATTGACCCGTTTGGATATGGTTCGAAGGAGAAAAAAGAAAAATCCAGATGGTATGATTGGTTCACCAATCATCTTCATGCCAATACAAGAATTTCTACTGTTCATAATTATTTACTTTTTCAGGAAGGTGAAGAATATAATGCCCAGAAGCTCTATGAATCTGAACGTTTACTAAGAACAATGCCTTTTATAAACAGAGTGAATATCAGTGTTTCCGACAGTACTTCCGGCAAAGATTCTATTGACGTGGTAGTAAAAGTTCTCGATTCCTGGAGTCTGAAGCCGAGAGTAAGTTATTCAGGAAGCAGAATTGGCCTGGGGGTTACCGAAGAAAACGTATTGGGATTAGGACACGAATTGAATTTACTGTATAGAAATGATTCCAAAGAAAAGCAGGATTATCTTTTAGGAAGCTACACTGCATACAACCTTTTGGGTTCTTATATCAACGCTCAAGTTTTGGGAGAACGGGATTTTTTAAAAAATGAAAGAATCAATTTCAATGTCAGAAGAGATTTTTTCTCACCCCTCACGAAATGGGCAGGTGGTTTTACTTTCGAATATTTTATGCGGAATGTTTCACTTCCGGTAGAAACGGGTACCACCTTTCCGGAAGTTCAAATCAAGGTGTACAGTCAGGATTTATGGGGTGGGTATCAAATTCCAGTTTCATCTGATTCAAATGAAAAAGTGAACAGTAATATTGCATTGATAGGAAGATTTCAGAATTATCAATATAAAGACAGTCCGGGCATCAATCAGTATCAATATTTTAGTTCTTACAGCAGTTTTCTGATGTCTGCCGGGTTTATTCACAGAAATTTCTCAGTTCAGAAAAATATTTTTCAATATGATTTACCGGAGGATATTGCTTATGGTAATTCAGTCAATTTTACTGCTGGAGTATTATCAAGAAGTAATGATGTGAAGCCCTATGTGGGAGTTTCCGCATCGTATGGTAATTTTATAAAGATAGGGTATTTCAATCTGAAAGCTCAGTTTGGAAGATTTTTTAATGAAGACAGCCAAAACCGCGAATCTTTCCGTTTGGATGGAACTTATTTTACTAATCTTACAGATTGGAAATTTGCCAGAGCAAGGCATTTCTTTTCTCCGACATTAGCATTAGGAAATCCGCAGCATAATTATTCTTATAAAGACAGGATTAATCTTTCTTCTGCAGATGAATTTCCTGTTTACAATTCAGATTATATAGGAACTAAAAAACTGGTTCTGAGATATCAGCTTCAGCTTTTCATTAATAAAACCTGGAAGAATTTTCATTTCAGTCCTTATCTGACTGCGGCAGTCGGCTGGCTAGGTATGCCTGACGATAAATTACTGAAAACAAAAAGTAACACCAAAATAGGAATTGGTGTTTTGATCAATAATCCATATCTGGTTTTCAACAGAATTCAGATTTCTTTTACTTATTATCCCCGTGTACCTTTCGACAATCATTCCGTTTTTGATTTTAACAGCAACCGGAACAATATTTTGCCGATGAGCGACCTTGCGACAGAAATTCCGCATTTTGTAAATTTTGGAAACTGATGAGGTAATATATTAAAATTCGGATTGAGTACGGCGTCTGCAGATTGGCTGAATAATTAATGTGGTAATTTTTCTCTGAAATAACCATACAGCCAGGTACCCAGAACTGCACTTAAAAGAGTAACTGTAACAGCTAAAGCACCGCTTCCTATCTGGGCGAACAGGGGACCCGGACAGGCGCCTGTAATAGCCCATCCAAAACCGAATATCAGCCCGCCATATATTTGCCCTTTATTGAATTTCTTGTCAGGAATGGAAATAGGGTGTCCTTCAATGGTTCTGATTTTTAATTTTTTAATAAGCCAGACAGAAATTATTCCGACGGCAACGGCACTTCCGATGATTCCATACATATGAAATGACTGAAACCGGAACATTTCCTGAATCCTGAACCAACTTATTACTTCGGCTTTCACGAAAACTATACCGAATAGCACACCAATAATAAGATATTTTAAATTATACTGCCATTTATGCGGAAGAGTGTTTTCATTTGAGCAGCCGTTTTGAGCAGTGGTATTTTTTTCTTTTTTCATGTTTATAATTTTATAGTGAAAGAATAAATGGCAGTATAATATTGGCCATCAGTAAGCCGCCGATCATAAATGAAACTGTTGCTATCAGCGAAGGCCACTGAAGGTTTGAAAGTCCCATTATGGCATGTCCGCTCGTACAGCCTCCTGCATATCTTGTTCCAAAACCTACCAGGATACCGCCTCCAACCATTATAATAAAGCCTCTTAAGGTAAGAAGGCTTTCAAAGCTCATGAGTTCTTTGGGGACAAGGTTGGAGTAATCAGTTATTCCATAACCTGTTAACTCCGTTTTAAGAGTGGGGTTCACTATTATTTCTTTAGTATCCATCATCAAATGGGCAGCAATAATTCCACCAAGGAATATACCCAGTACAAACATTAGATTCCAAATTTCATTTTTCCAGTTGTAGTTGAAAAAACTGATATTAGCCGGGATACAGGCAGCACAGATGTGTCTCAGAGATGAGCTTATTCCAAAAGATTTGTTTCCTGCAATAAGCAGCGCAGGAACTGTAAGACCAATAAGCGGACCGGCAATATACCAGGGCCATGGCTGTTTTATTATTTCTATCATACTCATTTTATTTATTGAAAATTTTGCTTTGGCATATAAAGTCAGTCGTTGGAACACCTGTTTTAGCAATAGCAGTGTAGCCCCCTTCAATTTCGGTAAAATTCCTGAAACCTCTGGCTTGAAGAATACTTGCCGCCATCATGCTTCTGTAACCTCCCGCACAGTGAAGATAGAAATGTTCTGTTCCCGTGAGGCTGCCAGCCCATTCGTTAATGTAAGCCAGGGGCTTGTTAAATGCTTCGTGAACATGCTCCGTATGATATTCACTTTCTTTTCTGACATCAAAAATAGGAGCAGGATTGTTCTTGATCCGGCTTTCAAACTGTTCTGCAGAAATACGGTTCACAGTATCAATTTCTTTATTGCTGTCTTTCCATGCAGTAAAACCGCCTTTGAGATAGCCCAACACATGGTCGAAGCCGACACGGCTCAGTCTTGTCAGTGTTTCTTCCTGCTCATTATCGTTGGTTATCAGGAGAATAGGCTGTTCCACATCAGCAACCAGGGTTCCTACCCATGGCGCGAAATCACCTGCAAGACCTATGTTGATAGATTTTGGAATAAATCCTGCGGCAAATTCCTGCTGTGGCCGCACATCAATAAGCAGCGCATTTGAAATTTCTGCCACCTCTTCAAACTCTTCAGGGGGAAGTGCTTGCATGCCTTTGGCTATAACATCATCAAAACTTTGAGATCCCTTTCTATTTAAGGCAACATTCATCCCGAAATAGCCCGGAGGCGGCAGTAACCCTTCTGTAACAGCCTTAATAAAGCCATCTTTATCTTTCTGATTTAAAGCATAATTTGTTTTTCTTTGATTCCCAAGACTGTCAACGGTCTCTTTTTGCATATTTTTTCCACAGGCGGAACCTGCGCCATGAGCCGGATAGATAACAATGTCATCCGGTAATGGAAGAATCTTTTTATATAAGCTTTCATAAAGAAGCCCGGCGAGTTCCTCCTGGCTCATTGTTCCTTTCTGAGCAAGATCCGGACGGCCAACATCTCCTAAAAATAAAGTGTCACCGCTGAAAAGAGCCTTTTCCCCACCGGTTTCATCAATCAGTAGAAAACAGGAGCTCTCAATCGTATGCCCCGGTGTGTGAAGAACTTTTATTTTTATATCCCCGATTTCAAAAATCTGATGGTCTTCTGCAATTACAGCGCTAAACTCGGGTGCTGCAGTAGGACCGTAAACGATAGCCGCACCGGTTTTTTTGCTTAAATCAACATGACCACTCACAAAGTCAGCGTGAAAATGGGTCTCAAAAATAAATTTTAATGTGACATTGTCTTTTTCCAGGCGGTCCAGGTATGGATTTACCTCTCTTAGCGGATCTATAATTGCTGCTTCGCCATTTGAAACGATATAATAGGCTCCCTGAGCAAGGCATCCGGTATAAATCTGTTCTATTTTCATATGTATAATTTTTTAATTTTTTGTTGTATGCATTTCCAAACCGGCAATTACATCAGAGGGTAATTTCTTTTACAATGATATAAATGCCCATGACAAGAATAAACCATCCGAACGCTGGTTTAAGTTTTTTACCATCTATCTTTTTGGATATTTGTGAACCTATTATAATTCCGGCAACCGCTATAAGGGATATTGTGAGCAGTAAGGTCCAGTCAATTTTCGTATGGTTCATAGATGATAAGAAACCAATCAGAGAATTCAGGGATATAATAACCAAAGAGGTCCCGATTGCCACTTTCATAGATGTTCTGAAGAGGCCTGTCAATGCAGGAATAATCATAAAACCACCTCCGGCCCCTACCAGGCCTGTTAAAATTCCCACTATGGAACCCTGGCCAGCCATTAAAAGAATATTGTTTTTCTTTGATGGGTACTTTATGGGCTCGGTATCGGTATTTTTTCGGATCATGCTGTAGGAAGCAAAAATCATTAGTGTGGCGAAAATCAACATTAAGAATAGATTTCTGCTAAAAGAAAAATGGCCGGTATTAAATAATACTTCAGGAATAAGCGGGATTATGTAGCTTCTTGTCAGAAAAATTGAAATAACAGAAGGGATACCAAAGATCAAAACAACCTTAAAATTGATCAGGTCTCTTTTAAAATAGGATAAAGCCCCTGCAGTACTACTGATCCCAACAATAAAAAGTGAATATTCTGTTGCCGTTATGGCCTCTAAGCCGAAAAGATATACCAGTACAGGAACAGTAAGTATACTGCCTCCGCCACCTATCAGCCCAAGCGATATGCCAATTAAAACCGATGCTATATAGCCAAAAATTTCCATCTTTATTTTCCAATTTCTGATAGCAAAAATGGAGATATTCCGGATATTCTACAGCTACTTTTGTTACATAAGGTAATTTTATAGCTTATTCAAGTAATATTTTGTTACGGCCAAGCTTTACGGTTCCCGCATCTTCCAATTGTTTTAGGAGCCGGGAAACAACCACTCTTGCTGTACCAAGCTCGTTGGCAAGCTGTTCATGCGTAACAGTTATTGTTTTGGAATTTAAAAGCTCTGCTTTTTTATGCAGTAAAAGCAATAGCCTTTCGTCGACTTTTTTAAAAGCAATTGCGTTGACAATATCTAATAATTCTTCAAAACGTTTGTGATAGAGCCTGAAAATATAGTCAAGCCATTCAGGATATTGCTTGATAAAAATAGAAACTTTATCCACAGGTAAAAATAGTATTTCAGCATCTTCTTCAACTTCTGCCTTTACGATACTCTTTTCATTGTGCATTCCGCCCAGAAAGGACATTATACAGCTTTCTCCGGATTTTATATAATACAGCAGTATTTCTTTACCGTCTTCTTCAGTCCGTATTACTTTAATCATTCCTTTCATCACGATAGGGATGGCACGGATAGAGGAATTTTCATCCAAAATGATATCACCTGTTTTATATTTTTTGGATACTCCGCTGCTATAAATTTTTTCCACCAATTCCGGCGAAGTGACAAATTCCGAAGATAAGACCGAATTTTCCATACTGTAACAATAAAATTTAAAGCTAATGTACAGCTATATTGGAAAAGAAAAATGTATAAATTCCGGTTTGTATGAACTGATATTTCTTTAATGCTATTTTCAGCAATACAAAATTGCCTTTTATTCAGAAATATTATATCTATTAGGATCTTAGTTTCTTGATTCGGCTTTTAAAACTTCATTATAATTCTGTAAAAGCGGATATTTAACTTTCTTTTTAATGCTTTCGCATACAAAGTCCCACTTTTGATGTAGGCTTGAATTTAGTTTGAAAGATTTTTCTTTGTCATTAACTTTTTATATTAAAAACAGAGCTTCACTTGCCTGATATCCGGCTCCGGTTCTGAATGAAAACGCTTTTCAGGACTGCTTTTATTTTCCAATAACAATTTTCTTTGCTTTAATAACAGGCTTTGCTGCAGGAAATCTGTCGGCTGGCCCCAATCCTTACAGAATCAAATTCAGGTTTTGTGAATCCGTCTTTTCTGATATTTAAATAATGCGTTCATAAAATTACGATATATCGTAGCTTTTTATATCTGTATAAATATTTAATGTATTGATTTGTAGTGTATTGTATTTGTAGCGTGCTTATTGAAATTAATACTTTGAATTTAATTATCAATCAAAAAGTTTAAAACAATGAGTACATTAAAACTAAAAGACGGTACAGAAATTTTCTACAAAGATTTTGGAACGGGGCAACCTGTCATGTTTCACCATGGATGGCCTTTATCTTCAGATGACTGGGATGCACAGATGATGTTCTTCCTGCAGAAGGGATACCGCGTAATTGCTTTTGACAGAAGAGGGCATGGCCGTTCAGGTCAGACAACGACAGGGCACGAGATGGAGACGTATGCTGCAGACGTAGCAGAGCTCACAACCTTTCTGGATTTAAAAGATGCTATCCATGTTGGACACTCAACCGGTGGAGGAGAGGTAATCCGTTACGTGAATAAATATGGTAAAGACAGAGTGTATAAAGCAGTTTTGATTAGTGCTGTTCCACCGGTAATGGTAAAAAGTGAAAATAATCCTGATGGTGTTCCTATGGAAGTTTTTGATGATATCAGAAAACAAACCCTTACCAACAGACAGCAGTTTTATATTGATTTAACATTTCCTTTTTACGGGTACAACAGAGAAGGAGCTGCTGTAAAAGAAGGAGTTCAGAGAAATTGGTGGCGACAGGGAATGATGGGAAGTATTTTAGCCCACTATGAATGTATAAAAGCATTTTCAGAAACTGATTTTACAGAAGATCTAAAAGCTGTAGATATTCCGGTCTTAGTATTACATGGAGAAGACGATCAGATAGTGCCCTACCAAAATGCCGGAGTAAAATCTGATAAACTGCTTAAAAACGGTAAGCTGATCACTTATCCTGGATTTCCACACGGAATGCCAACAACGGAAGCGGAAACCATAAACAACGATATATTGGCCTTTATAACGCAGTAGAAGCCTTTTACAGCTACTATATTCTAATCCAGAAAGTATGGAAAATTCAAATACAAAAGAATCCGCATTTAATCCTGAAGATTTTTCTGTCGTACCGGCCCGCAGTTTCAATGAACTGACGGTTGGAGAGGTATTCAGAGCTCCAAGCAGAACATTGACAGAGGCTCATGCTTCAGCTTTTCAAACTGTATCATGCGATAATCATCCTATACATTATGATGCAGAATATGCCAAAAGATACGGCCATGAGGCACCCGTTGTCCATGGATTGCAGGTTTTGGCATTTACCGCACCGGGAGCAACTCTGCTGCCCCATTATTTTGGAAAGGTTTTTATCAGCTTTTTAGAGCTTTCATGCCATTTTCTGGGAGAAGTTCATTCAGGAGATACGCTGTATTCTTCACTCACGATTACGGATCTTACTCCTCAGGGAGATAAAGGTATTGTGACTACAAAAGTAACGGTATATAACCAAAAATCCGAGCTGGTACTGGAAGGTCAGCATAAATACTTATTGAAAAGATAAATTCATTTTTTGAATCCTCTGCCTCATATTCAGCCGGCAAATCATGACTATGGGGCAATGGATTCAGAAAAGTCAGCAATACTCAGTTTCAGCTGCATCCAACATTTATAAAATAAATTTCTAAATACATTTTACCATGAGAATTAAATCAGTGATCAGTGCTGTAATCGTATTAACAGCACTATTTGTTTCCTGTACCGGAGACAATAAACCGGAAGAAAAGACCACCGGAAAACCGGCAAAGGCAAGAGCGGAATATATTGAAGTTGAACCCAATGTCAGGCTGCATGTAACGGATCTCGGTGAAGGAAAACCTGTTATTCTGATCCACGGATATCCTTTAAGTGATGCGTCATGGGAATATCAGTATCATGCTTTAGTAAAAGAAGGCTATCGTGTTATCGGAATTACTTTAAGAGGTTTCGGACAGTCTGATAAACCTTATGGGAAATACAATTACGATCAATTTGCTTCCGATATCAAAGCTGTTTTAGACCAGTTGAATATTAAAGACGCTACATTGGGCGGACATTCTATGGGGGGTGCTATTGCCCTGCATTACGCTGCGAAATATAACGGTGCACACCTAAGTAAACTGGCCCTGTTTTCAGCTGCGGCACCTTGTCATACTAAAAAAGATGATTATCCTTATCCTTTTTTCACCAAAGAAGACATCTCGAAGTGGGTGGAATTGAATAATAACGACAGACCGGCGCTGTTGGCTGCTATAGGTGAAAAATTCGTGTATTCTCCAACTTCTGTTTCCCCGGCAATTGGAGCCTGGCTTGGCAGTATTGAGATGCAGTCGTCACCTTACGCAATGGAGCAGGCATTAATTGCTTTAAGAGATGAAGACTTACGAGCGGATCTTCCAAAAATTAAAATTCCAACCTTAATTCTGCACGCGAAAGAAGACCAAATCGTGTCTTTTGCATTAGCGGAACAAATGCATAAAGCTATTTCAGGATCTCAACTGATTCCTTTTGACAAGAGCGGGCACGCTTCATTCCTGGAAGAAAAAGATAAGTTCAATGCAGAGTTTATCAAGTTTTTAAAACAATAAACATGATCAATGCTCTATCATGAGCGTTGGGGTTAAAAATATGTACATAATAACAATAAAATAAATTTTATGAAACCATCAACAAAATTACTTTCTCCAGACAATCATGCACTTGTACTGATCGATTTTGAAGGTCAAATGGCATTTGCAACCAAAAGTATCTCAATGAACGAACTCCGTAATAATGTCGGCGTCATCTGCGGGGCTTCCAAAATATTCAATGTGCCTACAATAGTGACAACGGTTGCCGAAGAAAGTTTTTCAGGACCGGTTTTTCCTGAAATTGAAGCAGCATATCCTGTTGCAACTTCTGGCTACATCGACAGAACAACAATGAATACCTGGGAAGATGAAGCGGCGTACAAAGCTATTGTGGCCACCCAGAAGCAGAAGTTGGTTTTCGCAGGATTATGGACCGGTGTCTGCATTGTAGGCCCTGCATTATCAGCTCTTGAAGAAAATTATGATGTCTATGTAATTACCGATGCCTGCGGTGATGTAAGCGATGAGGCACACGAAAGAGCAGTTCAGCGAATGATCCATGCGGGAGTAAAACCTATGACTTCTATTCAGTATATTTTGGAACTTCAGAGAGACTGGGCACGTCAGGAAACCTATGTAGCGGTGACCGATCTGATGAAAAAATACGGCAGTTCTTACGGCTTGGGAATTCACTATGCCCACCATATGCTGAACCATTAATATTTATATAAGAATTTCAATGTTGAGATCTACACATTATATATCGTCTGTTAAAATTGTTGTCTTGCTGCTCGTTTTAATTTCTGAAAATTTATCTGCCCAGAGTTTTAAGCTCCTGCGTTATGATGAGAATTATAAATATTTAAAAGATTCTTCAGACACTTTTTATAACAGAATTAAATTTCTCCCCCTTAATGAAAAAAAAGAGATCTATCTGTCTTTTGGAGGTGAGGCGCGGTACGAGTATGTAGATTTCAACAATGAAGATTGGGGGCGGATGAATATCGGACACAACAATTTTTTTCTGCAGCGCTATGATCTCCATGCAGATCTGCATTTAGGAGAAAATATCCGGGTATTTTCACAGCTCAGAAGTGCTTTCCAGAACGGAAGAAAAAACGGTTCCAGAGGTATTGATGAGGATCAGCTGAGTGTTCAGAATCTTTTTCTTGATGCTAATCTGATCAATAAAACAGATCAGAAATTTAATTTCAGGCTTGGAAGACAGGAACTCGATTACGGTTCAGGAAGATTAATTTCTGTAAGGGAAGGGCCTAATGCCAGACTTTCTTTTACCGGAGCTAAAATGATGTATTCCAATAAAAACATTTCTATAGATGCGTTTGCCATGATGGCAGATAGCATCAATGTAGGAATTTTTGATAATAAGATTTCAAAGCAGCTCAATCTCTGGGGAGCCTATTCCAAAGTAATTTTTCCGAAAGCAGGAAACCTCGATCTGTATTACATAGGAATACGCAGAGACGAATCTGTTTTTGAAGCTGGGACGGCAAAAGAAAAGCGCCACACAATCGGAGGGAGATTCTGGAAATACGGAGGTGGATTTATCTATAATCTGGAGGCAGCTTATCAGTTTGGACGTTTTGGAGATCAGAATATCAGTGCCTGGACAGGTTCTGTTGATATAGGCTATATGTTTGAAAATGTAAAATTCAGACCAAGTATCAACCTTAGAAACGACTACATTTCCGGTGATCGCTCCAAAGAGGATGGAACGCTTCAGACATTTAATCCTCTCTATCCGAAAGGTGGCTATTTCGGCTTCAGTCCGCAGATAGGACCTGTCAATCTTATTGATGTTCATCCTTACGCAACATTGGATGTAACTCCTAAGCTCAAAATGCAGATGGACGTTGTTTTCAACTGGAGATATTCACTGAATGACGGTGTTTACCGGCCCAGCGGAGTATTGAACCGCTCCGGAAGCAGCTCCCGCAAAAGGTATATCGGAACTGCTTATCTCACCAATTTTACGTATAGTTTCAATCGGTTTATTTCGTTGGTGAGCGGAATTCAGTACTTCAGAAAAGGAGTTTTTATTGAAGATATTATTCCCAATGCCAAAAGCGGAGTCTTTTATAATATCCGGTTAGGATTCAAATTTTAATTATTACAAAAATCATTTATTATGCAAAATTCAGTTTCAAAATATTTTAATTGGTCTAAAGCGATTGTTGTCGCTTTGATTCTGACGGGTTCATTAACCCCTTCCGTGTCAGCACAAACAGTAGCTGAAGCAAAAGCAGCAGTAGGGACGGCCACAACGTGGGGAAAAGTAGACGGAATTTCTGTGGTAGGTCTTGTACAGGGCCCTTCGGCCGCAGCAGCAGATCTTCAGATTGCCTGTGTTTTTGAATATACGGAAGGAGATATCTTTAATCCGCCCGCGCTTCCAGCCGAACTGAACGGAATGGTTCACCTGGATGAAGCATTAAAAGGGATCATCACAGAAGTCAGAAAAAAAGGACAGTTTAAAGGATATGCTTTGGAAACATTACTGATAACACCGTCGAAGGGTGCTTTAGCCTCTAAAAAACTGTTGCTGATAGGATTGGGTGACAGGAATTCCTTCGATGCCGGGTTAATGAAAAAAGTAGGAAGCGTTGCGATGAGGGAAGCTTTAAAACTGCAGGTAAAGACGGTTTCTTTTGCCAGCGATATTAAAGATGCAGGAATAGATTCTCCTACAGCACTGGTTGCGGAAAATGTGGTTTTAGGAGCATTTGATGCTTACCGTACCCAATCGTATCTGAATGCCAGGAATTTATCTCAGAAATCCAGGCTTCAGAAACTGATATTGCTTGCAGGTCCGTCATTTTTCAGTGTTGCGGGCGGAGGAATTAAAGAAGCTGTTTCAACACTTAACACCCAATAATTCAATGAAAGCAGATCTTATTTTATATAACGGAAAAATCCACAGTTTCAGTAAAAAAATTTCAGATATTTCGGCTGTTGCAATAAATGACGGTAAGATTATCGCTGCAGGAAATGACGGATTGGTAGACCAGTTTGCAGATGCGGCGACACAGATTATCGATCTTAGAAAAAGAAGAGTAGTTCCCGGAATTAATGATTCTCATATTCACTTGATCCGGGGCGGATTAAATTATAATCTCGAGTTAAGATGGGATGGTGTCCCTTCACTGGCCGACGCTCTGCGAATGCTTAAAGAACAGGTTGACCGGACACCTTCTCCCCAATGGGTACGCGTTGTTGGCGGATGGTCGGAATTTCAGTTTGCAGAGAGAAGAATGCCTACTTTGGCAGAAATCAATGCTATTGCTCCGGAAACGCCTGTTTTTATCCTGCATTTATATGACAGAGCGCTGATGAACAGAGCTGCATTGAAAGCAGTGGGGTATACCAAAAATACTCCGGCGCCTCCCGGCGGGCAGATTGAAAGAGACGCAAACGGTGAGCCGACAGGACTTATCATTGCAACACCGAATGCAATGATTTTATATTCAACTTTAGCAAAAGGGCCAAAACTGTCGTACGAACATCAGGTAAACTCCACCAGACATTTTATGAAAGAGCTGAACCGGTTTGGAATTACAAGTGTCATTGATGCGGGTGGCGGCTTTCAAAATTTCCCCGATGATTATGAGGTCGTCAATGAACTGAATGAAAATAATCAGTTGACAGTACGGATTGCCTATAATTTATTTACCCAAAAGCCAAAGAACGAGTTTGAAGATTTCAGCGAATGGATTGATACCGTGAAGCTTTATCAGGGTGATGATATGTACCGTCATAACGGTGCCGGAGAAATGTTGGTTTTCTCAGCGGCAGATTTTGAGGATTTCTTGCAGCCAAGACCGGATCTTCCCGAAAATATGGAGGCTGACCTTGAAAAAGTAGTCCGCTTATTAGTGGAAAACAGATGGCCTTTTAGGCTTCACGCAACGTATAATGAAAGCATCACAAGATTCTTAAATGTATTTGAAAAGGTAAACCGGGATATTCCTTTCAACGGCCTTCCATGGATTTTTGATCACGCTGAAACCATTGATGAAAGAAATATAGAAAGAGTAAAAATGCTGGGTGGTGGAATTGCCATCCAAAGCAGAATGGCTTACCAGGGTGAGTATTTTACAGACCGTTATGGTTCTGCAGCAGCTGAAAATACACCTCCAATAAAAAAGATGCTCGAAATGGAAGTTCCTGTTGGTGGTGGCTCAGATGCTACAAGAGTCAGCAGCTATAATCCCTGGGTTTCTTTGTACTGGCTTACCGTCGGGAAAACGGTTGGCGGACTTCAGTTGTATCACGAATCGAGGCTGGACAGAGAAACCGCCTTGGAACTGTATACCAGAGGAAGTGCTTGGTTTTCCCAGGAACAGCAAAAAAAAGGCGATATTCAGGTAGGTATGTTGGCCGACCTGGCGGTTCTTGATAAAGATTATTTCACAGTTGAGGAAGAAGAAATCAAGAATATAGAATCTGAAATGACGATAGTTAACGGTAAGATTGTCTATGCAAAAGGAGCGTTCTCTTCATTTGCACCACCTTCTATTCCTGTTCTTCCGGACTGGTCGCCCACTAATCTGTACAATGGCTATTATCCTGTCGGCGGACATTTGCAGAAAGAAATTGAAAAAAATGTAAAAGCAGACTTAAAAGCACCCCTCACTGCACAAGTGCACAGTTGTGCCGGAAGTTGCGATATACACCATCACAGCCACGATGCAGCAAGAATGAGTTCTGTTCCCGTTAATAACTACCAGTCATTCTGGGGCGCACTGGGATGTTCCTGCTTTGCTTTTTAAACATTAAAAATTATGGAAATTTTAAAACAGATTCTTGATTCAGATTTAGGCTCGTCTTTTAATGATATTGCTTTTCTGATTTTTCGCGTACTCTTTGCCTTGCAGCTATTCAGAGTTCACGGACTGAAAAAGTTCAGACTGGAAAACGGGCAGAAAGAAATTATTCCGAATCCTCTCGGCCTTCCGGAAAATATCAATGCTTTGGTGGCTTCGTTGGCCGATTTGGTGGTTCCTTTTTTTATCATCTTAGGTTTGGGAACAAGACTCGCGGTACTGCCTGCAATAGGGGTGACGGCGATCGGCTATTTCATCGTTCACAGAAAAGATTCTCCCGAAGTACGGGATGTCCCCTATATGTACACCTTGTCTCTACTGTTAATTCTTGCTTTGGGGGCAGGAAAATATTCACTCGATTATTATTTATTAAATATACTTTAAAATGAAAACTTCAATAGGAATAAAAAATGAAAACTTGGCGAAAGTCGCTGGGGTATTGGTTCAGACATTAGCAGATGAATTCGTTCTCTACACCAAAACAAAAAAAGCCCACTGGAATGTGGAAGGTGCTGATTTTTACAACAAACATCTGTTTTTTGAAGCTCAATATGAGCAGTTGGATGACATCATTGATACCCTTGCAGAAAGAATCAGAATGCTGGGCCATTATGCTCCGGCTACATTAAGAGAATATCTTGCCCTGACTCATCTGTCCGAGACTCATTTAGAATCAAATGACAGCCTCACCTATATGAAAGCGCTTCTTTCTGACCACGAAAGTATTCTCATCCACCTCCGTGAAAATATTGAAAACTTTGCGGTTGAATTTCATGATGCAGGAACCAGCGATTATATCACGGGATTATTGGAAACTCACGAAAAAATGGCTTGGATGCTGCGTTCACATTTAAAATAGAAACTATGGAGCTAAAGAATAATATAGGCTTTGTCACATTACTTTTAACCATGATTGCAGGATATTGTGATACGGTAACTTTTGTATCGGCAGATGCTGTATTTTCAGCGCATGTTACGGGAAACTTTATTGTATTTGCCTATCAGTTTGTGAATGGTTCCGATGTCCATGCATGGGTCAAGCTGCTTACATTTCCTGTTTTTATTCTGGCAGTAATTACAGGAGGACGAATTGCTTATAAGGTAACAAACCATTATACCATCTTATTTTGTGAAGGAGTCCTGCTGTTATTAAGTGGAATTACCGTAGCCTTATTGAGTTATGCCGGCATTTTTACAGAATGGATGATGTATGCCGTTGCGATGGTTGCTGTTTTCGCCATGGGACTTCAGAATGCTTTCGGGAAGCTGTATGCTAAAGAAACACACGGACCGACTACAATGATGACCGGAAATGTTACCCAGGCATCTCTGGACGTTGGAAATCTGTTGAAAAACGGCTTTAATGATGCCGAAGCGCTGGCCAGTTTAAAAAAGCAGCTCATTACCATTCTAGGCTTTCTGAGCGGATGCTTTTTAGGGGCTTTTGCAGGAAAGCAGTTTGGTCTTGTAACACTGGTTCTGCCAGGCCTGGCGATGATTATGTGTTATCTGTACCATCGTAAAATCTAGTCTTTAAAAGCTGGGAAATAATTGGATAATGAATTATCTTTAAAAAATGAATTTTACTCTTTATTTTACCAAAAATAACCGACTAAAGATATTTTGTTTTTCATGGATTTTGCTGTTCTTAAATAGTGCATTAAAAGCTCAGATCAAGGAAAATTCTGTACTGCTGAGAAAGCAGATTGCTTCCTCAAAAGACCGTACACAGAAAACAATCTTATTGCTGAGATTGAGTGATTATTATATAACCAAGCAGGGAGAAGTGAAAAATGATCTCGACAGTGCAGCCATCCTTAACAGAGAAGCCTATTTATTGAGTACGAAGGCCGGAGATCATTTGAATAAAGGCAGGTCATTGTTTTTGGATGCCAAAATTAGTAAAGAGAGAGGAAATAAAGCGGCGGCTTTTTCAAAAATGAAACAAGCCGTCCATTATTTCGAGCGTAATAAAATGACCGGACAGGCTGGTGAAGGATATGAAGAACTTTCCTTTATATATGATAATGATCCCAAAAATCTGGATACTAAAATAAAGCTTAAGGAGAAAGCTCTTGCGCTTTATAAAAGATCAGGGATGAAATTGAAACAAGGTTCAGTTTTAAAAGATTTAGGTGAACTTTATAATATGCTGGAAAGTCCGGATAAGTCCATACCATTGCTGAAAAAAGCCCTGTCGGTCTATCAGTCGGTTAAATTTAAAGAATTGCAGGGTGTTTATAATTTCCTTTCTGAGGCTGAGGTTCAGAAGGCGGATTATGAGGAGGCTTTACGCTACGGACTTTTAGCTGAAAAAACAGCCGAAAGCCTTCATGATAATTCTTTGCAGATAAGTTCCATCTACAATCATATAGGATTGGTTTATTACTATCTGCGTCAAAACGACGATGCCATGAAATATTGGAAAAAAGCATTAGCTGTGGCAAAAAAAAGCAGTGATAATTCATATGTACGCACAGTGGCCAATAATATATCCACCATGTTGATCAGACAGAGAAAGTTTGAGGAAGCTATTGCTATGATTAAAGAATATAAAGCCCGCTATCCCATTACAGACCAGGAATTTGAAATGACTGAGAATTATATTCTTTTCAGTACATATACCATCCTTAAAAAATTCAGCAATGCCGAAATCTATTATAAGAAACTGGTAGATTATTACGGCGAAAATGCAGAAAAGAATAACAAACAGATTTCATTGCTGAGGAGCTTTGTTTTTTATCATTACCAGACCAAAAATTACAATGCCATGTATCGCGAAGCACGGCTTTTCGATTCAATAGCCAGGAGCAATGGAAATGATATGCTTCGTTCTGAAAATCATTTGATCTGGTTTAAAGCAGATTCTGCCAGGGGAAAATATCTCGATGCGATTGAGCATTATCAGATGTATAAAAAACTTTCGGATTCTGTTTTTAACGGAGAAAAAAGCAAACAGATCAACAGCCTGAAAATCCAGTTTGATACCGAACAAAAAGATAAAAACATACAATTGCTTACCCAGAAAGGGAAAGTTCAGGAAGTTCAAATCACCAATGATGCCTTTATAAAGTATATTTTTATAGGAAGCATTCTGGTATTGATTATTTTTGCCGCTTTGCTTTACAACCGTTCAAGATTGAAAACGAATGCCAATAAAAACCTTGAACTAAAACGTAAGCAGATCGATGAACAGAATGAACAACTGAAAAAACTGCTTTCCGAAAAAGAATGGCTGCTAAAAGAAATTCATCACAGGGTAAAGAACAATCTGCAGATCGTGATCAGCCTTCTGAATACCCAGTCTGCTTATCTGGATAATGAAGATGCTTTAATGGCCATTCAGAACAGTCAGCACAGAATGCACGCCATGTCCCTGATTCATCAGAAATTGTACCAGTCGGATAATCTCTCAACGATAGATATGTCATGGTATATTTATGAACTGATCGGGTATATCAGGGAGTGTTATTCAGCAGAAAAAAATGTCAGATTTACAATGGATATTGACAAAATCTTTCTGGATGTTTCTCAGGCTGTACCCATGGGGCTTATTGTTAACGAGGCTATCAACAATACCGTGAAATATGCATTTCCCGAAAACAGAAAAGGTGAGGTTGTCGTTTCTTTTAAAAATATCGGAAAAGATCATTTTGAGCTGGTGGTTTTTGATAATGGAGTAGGACTCCCTGAAAACTTTAATATTGATGAAACAGAATCTCTCGGAATGAATCTGATGAGAGGATTAACAGATCAGCTCGACGGAACTTTTCTTCTGGAAAATAAAAATGGCCTCAAGATCATGATTACATTTAGAAAAAAAACGGAAATTGATAGTTCGAAATAAGAGGTTGAAATTTTAAATCAAAATGAAAGAAAAAATCTTAATTGTAGAAGACGAATTCATTGTAGCCAATGATCTTAAGATCATGCTGATAAAAGCAGGTTACCAGATCACTGGAATTGCCTCTTCAGTAGTTCAGGCCAGAAAATTAATTGCAGAAAATAAACCCGATTGGGTTCTTCTTGATATTATACTCAAAGGCGATCTTACAGGAATAGATCTTGCCTGGGAGCTGCGTGAAACCAGCCTGCCTTTTCTTTATATTTCAGCCAACACCAACCAGTCAACCTTAGAAGCGGTAAAAGAAACCCAGCCTTATGGATTTATGGTTAAACCTTTCCGTGAACGCGATCTGATCGTAATGCTTGATATTGCCAAATACCGTTTCGGTATTGAGAAAGGAAATGAATTGGTGAAAAAGAGCGGTCATAAGACTATCGAAGGAATCATTGGAAACAGCAGTGCCCTTCAGGATGTTGTCGAAAAAATAAGAGTGGTTGCCCCTACCGATACTTCCGTGCTTATCGTTGGTGAAAGCGGGACCGGAAAAGAAAAAGTGGCTCATTCTGTACACGGACTTTCTGAGCGGAAAACCCAGCCTATTGTTGTCGTGAACTGTGCTGCATTGCCCCATTCTCTCATTGAATCTGAACTTTTCGGGCACGAGAAAGGAAGTTTTACAGGAGCCAATACCATGAGAATAGGGAAATTTGAACAGGCAGACGGAGGAACCGTTTTTCTGGATGAGATTGGTGAATTGCCACTGGACTCACAAGTGAAACTCTTACGGGTCCTGCAGGAAAAGGAAATTGAAAGGCTGGGCGGGAATAAAACCATTAAGGTCAATGTTAGAATTGTTGCAGCAACCAACCGTTCTTTAGAAAAAGAGGTAGCTGAAGGAAGATTCAGGCTGGATTTGTATTACCGGTTAAATGTTTTTCCAATTGAACTGCCTCCGTTAAGAGAAAGAAAAGAAGATATTGAACTTCTGGCTGATTTTTTCCTGACCAGATATGCATCTGCTTCAAGAAGGAATATTACTTCGATAGGTTCAGCAGCCTTAGAGCAGCTGCAAAACTACAGCTGGCCGGGAAATATAAGAGAATTGGAACATCTTATAGAAAGAAGTGTTCTCCTGGCAAAGACAACAGAAATTGAAAACTTTGAGCTTCCAAATATCCCAGAGGAATCTTCTGATCAACTTCAGGGACAGTTAAAATCGATGGAGGAGATGGAAAGAGACCATATTTTGTATGCCCTGCAAAGCTCGAACGGAAAAGTTTCAGGAATAGGAGGAGCTGCAGAATTATTGAAAATACAGCCGCAAACCCTTTATTCCAAGATGAAAAAATTAGGAATTGATAAAGGGTATAAATAAACCTAGTAAAAATTAATTTAAACTTTAATGTTTTTTGAAGTCACTTATCTATAAGTGAAGCATTTTTTATGCAATTTTTCAACGAATATTTGTAAAAAATAACCAATAAGATGGAAAAAGAAACAGTCAGAATAGAGGGATTTAGTGATGCTGTTTTTGCGATTGCGGTAACACTTTTAGTTTTAGATCTTCATTTGCCGGAAGAGAATTTGATAAAAAACGGAAATGATCTTGTCATTTTTATGAAGAATCAATGGCCTGTATTTTTAGCATTTATCCTTTCTTTTTTCAGCATTTTTATAATGTGGGTAAATCACCACAAAATTTTCAAACAGATCTACAGCCGTAATTCGGCCATTATGTTTGCCAACGGGCTGATTCTCTTTTTAGTTTCTGCCGTTTCTTATCCTACTGCTTTACTGGCCAGATATTTTAATGGAGAAGCGTCTTCTGTAGTTGTAGCGATATATACAGGAATTTTTGTTCTTATCAATTTTGCCTATAATCTGCTTTGGTTTTTAGCCAGTCGCAATAAGAAACTTTTGCGTCCGGGAATTACGGATGCTGCCATTAAAAAAATCCGTAACAATTACCTGTATGGCTTTCCGGTGTATCTCATTGCGCTGATCTTCTCCTTTTGGATTCCTGCGGTTTCTTTAATGATACTCTTAGGTTTATGGATTTTCTGGGCTCTGTCTTCAGGGAAAATTGAAATGAGTATTAATAAGGAATGATATAAATCTATCTATTATCACCCTTATTGAAATAATGTTCCTTCTGTATTCCGAGTTTTTGCATTTTGGAAATAAGAGTGGTAGGAGGCAATCCTAATAATAAAGCAGCTCCCTGTGGTCCGAAAATCCGTCCTTTACATTTTTCAACAGTTTTTAAAATATGCTCCTTCTCCACCTCATATAATGTTTTAATCT
>Ga0307412_10000197_pt1 | contig 41664 bp, 87 predicted proteins | sample DK1Cmetagenome_3_FD_203823 | JGI IMG/M metagenome (GOLD analysis project Ga0307412, IMG submission 203823) | Maize rhizosphere microbial communities from greenhouse at UC Davis, California, United States - DK15-C-1 | ecosystem: Host-associated > Plants > Roots > Rhizosphere > Soil | place: USA...
GGACCGAGCTGGCCGCTTTCCGTGCCGCCACCCCCGCCTGAACCGCCGACCGTGGCAGGGCAGATACCCGAAGGTGTCTGCCCACTTCGGTTTACGGACAGAGAGGATCACCACCATGTACCACTACGTCGGCACCCGGCCCGGCATCCAGCTGGCGTTGCAGGCCATCGCCGACAAGATCGAGAGCGAGACGCCATGAGCTACGTCCTGACCGTCATCCACCCGCCCGTGAACGGCGCCGCTTTCGGCAAGGCCGTGGTCCTCGACCCCGTCCCCTACCACGCGACCGCCGCCAAGCGTCAGGCCCGCTACGTTCTGGAGACGGAAGGCGGTGCCACTCACGAGGAGTCCGGCGACTTCGGGATGAAGCTGGTACTCGCCGAAGTCGGCAGGCTGGTCACACATGAGCCGTCCGGCCTGACCTTCCGCATCGACCCCGCCGACAGCGCCCCGCACCCCTGCCCGTGCGGCAACGAGGAGGACGGCGAGAACATCTGCCGTCGCCTGGTCCTGCCGACCGATCACGCCTACGCCGACGCCGAGGACGCGTACTGCCTGGGCTGCTTCACCTGGAGCCGGGACGTCGAGGCGTGCCTTCCCGAGAACACCGCGCACGCCGCCGAGGAGAGCTGACCCATGCACCCGCCCCGTCGTCGTGTCGTCGGCCTCTGCATGATCTGCCGCCGGTTGATGTTCTTCAGGCGGGAACGCTTCTGTGATCCCTGTTTCCAGGACGCGCGCCGGTTGGCCGCCGAACTGGACGCCACCGACTGACGCACGGCATCACGGGCCGGGATCTCTGCGATCCCGGCCCTCACGCATCTACGACAAGGAAGGATGACCGCGTGTCCACCACCTACATCGCCGAATCCCTGGCCGCCTACGGCCTGATCACCGACTGGCCTCACCACCCCACCACCGACGAGGGGTGGAATGCCGTCCGCCCCGTCACGGTGGCCACCGAGGACAGCGAGGCGAGGGCGCGTCACGAGCTGGCCATGCATCTGATCCAGTCCACCGGAGGCATGGAACCCGCTCTGCAACAGAAGTTCTTTGCCGCGTCGGCCGCCATCGTGGACGGGGTGGACGCCGTGCAGATCTCCGGCCGCGTCTACCGCATCCGCAAGATCGAGGGGTCCTGACCATGACCGACAAGACCACGCCTGCCCGTGAGGTCACCGTGCAGGTCACCGACGACATCCTCTACGCCGCGCTCTCCGAGCTGTACAACAGCGGCCACGTCGAGTGGATCGCCACGGACGGCACGACCGTGATGCTGGAGAACCCGCCCGGCACCCCGTGCGACGAGTGCGGGGAGTTCATCCCCGACAAGGACGACGGCAGCATGGACAACAAGCACCATGCCCCCCGGTGCTCCCTGTACAACGCCGACAAGGACTGACCCTCGCCTGCCCGGCACACCGCCCACCGGTGCGCCGGGCAGTCCGAACGGACGCCCGCAATGTTCCACGTGAAACATCCACCGAGGAGTCACGCATGACGCACGACTGGAGCCTCCACCCCGCCCGCATCCGCGCCCTGGTGGGCGATGGCCAGGTGACCGAGGTGCGTGCGCTCCAGCGCGGCGACCAGGGCCTGATCATCACCAACCCCGGTGATTTCGACGAGATCACCGGACGCGTCTGGAACCACGTCACCGTCTCCCGTAAGGAGCCCCAGCCCATGACCGACATCCCCACCATCCCCATGACCGACAAGATCCTCCGCGTTCAGCTGCCCGACGGCATCGGCTACGTGGAGATCTACACCGGCGGCGTCAACGGCCCGACCGGATACCCCGCTGTCGGGGTCGACGTGGTCTCCAAGACCAAGCACACCGACGCCGCCGACGGGCGCCGCTACTGGCCGCAGTTCGACCACGACTGCGGCGTGATCCTGGTTGGCAAGCCCGGCCCGAGGCTGCTCGAACAGCAGCGCATGGCCGACTGGGCTGGCCGCGTGTTCAGGAAGCACGACAGCGGCGATCACTCCGAGTGCCCCGACACCTGCCCCGCCAAGGAGTCCTGACCATGGAACCCGAAGACCTCACCCTGATCAGCATCGACGGCATGCGCCACCTGACGACAAGCGAAGAGGTCGTCAGGGCGGTGGCCTTCGCCGTCCGGGCGGGGCACGAAAACCACACCGCGTACCGCTTCGTCTCCGCCGTGGCGATGCTGGGCGCGCTCACCGACCGGTCCCACTGGCCCGCGATCCTGCTCCGGGTGATGGACCTGGAGCGTGCGGCTGAGGAGGAGACCGGCTGATGTTCCGCGACCCGATCACCATCGCCGAGGCCGAAGAGATGGGCGTCCCCGTCTGCTTCACCCCCGAGTACGCCTGGTACGAGCGCCACGGCCTGCCGCTTCCGTGTGGCGGCCCGGTCTACCCCGACAACCACCCCGACCCCGAGTACTACGACCCCGATCCCCACCCGGACCCCGAGCCGTGCGGCCAGTGCGACGCCTGCCAGTGGACGGCGGAGAACGGTGCTCTCGACGAGGTCACCGGTCACCTCTCCCGTCCCGCCTGCACCGGGCCGCCGCCTCCGCCCTGCCAGGGCCCGCCGCCCGTGTTCGTGTTCCTCGGCCAGCTCCCCGCCTACCGGCCGCACGAGGCATGGTGCTGGGGCCCGCACGACGAGGGCACCGACGACTGCCCGCCGCCCTTCTGAAAGGACATCATCATGACCACCGACATCACCAGCCTCGGTTACGAGGTCACCACCCGCCTGAACATCCCTGCCGACGCCTTCGACAACGGAATGGCCGTCCTGCTGGTCACCGGCGGATCGTACGGCGGGGCCTGGGTGATGAACGCCCTGCCTGTCGACGCAGACGGCGTCCGCAACCGGCCGTGCGGGTCAATCGAGACCGACCCTGCCGAGCGGCAGCCCGGCCGTGCGCTGACTGCCGTCCGTGCGTGGCTGGAGGACTACTGCGAGGGGACCCCGTTCAGCCTGCTCCACTTCGAGTCCATGAACCACACCTACGGCCCGGACGAGGCGCCGTTCTTCTCCTCCGCCAAGGCCATCATCGCCATCCCCATGGGCTGACCGTGCCCGCAGCCCGCGCCCCGTCTCGCACGGGGCGCCCGCTGCCCGCACGGGCAACCAGGGGCGTAGTAGGGAACGTGACGGCAACCGAACCGCCCGAACTCCGAGCCAAGGAAGGTGAGTCCGATGTAAGCGCACCGTGGAAGATGTTCCACGTGAAACATCGACGGGGCGGCCCACGGCAAGTGTGGTCCGCCCCGTCGTCATGACCAGCAACAGACACGCCTCAGGAGAGACCATGAATCAGCCCATCCCCACCGGACCCGACCTGTTCGGGTTCTCCGTCGACCACCTGGACAAGGCCAAGGCGGTCAACGGCTACGACAGCCCCGAGCAGACGTATCACCAGATCCACTCCGGCATCCGTGGCGAGCACGCACTGACGGCGGCCGTCGTCATGCTGACCGAGGTCGTGGCCCGCGCCACCGGCGTGCGTCACCCCGACCTCGACTCCTGGCGCGACAAGATCGGCCTGTCGTGGCTGAAGGAATGCCGTTCCGAGGATGAGCGCCGCCCCGAGTGCGAGAAGGGACATACCCAGGACTGCGCCTACACCGACACGACCCCGCCGCTCACCGCCCTGGAGGACATGCGTGTGCGGTACACCAGGGGACAGAAGCGGCCCACCGGCACCATCAAGGACTTCGAGCGCATCGACACGGGGAAGCTGCGCATCCAGGTCCAGTGGGATTTCGCCGAGCTGGCCTGGGTGGACTTCGGTGACGTGAAGGTCATCGACCACGAGCTTCTGGCCGTCGGTACCCGTGTCCTGGTCTCCGATCCCCGCGACCGGAATTGCGGATGCAGCAACGCACAGCCGTGGGTCGGCAAGATCGCCGGATACGACATGCACCACTCCAAGTACCAGATCAACGAGGAGCGCTACGGCAGTCCCGGCGAGTACTACAACTTCGTGAGGTGGGTCTTCGCGGACAGCCGGGTGGAGATCCACCCTGAGGGATCCGAGTGCCCGGAGCGGAAGGAAGGCGCCTCGTGAGGACACTGCCCCGTGAACCGTGGCGCGGCGGTCAGATCTGCGGCTACCAGATCGCCTACGGCCTGCCTTGGTCGGTGTTCTGCGGCGAATTCAAGAAGCTGAACAGCCCCCTGTGCGACGAGCACGACAGGGACATGCGCGAGGAGAACGGCGGTCGGCTGCCCGAGTTCGCCGAAGGCAACGCCCCCGGTCTCGCCGCGTACCGGCGCACGACCATGCCCTACATGTTCCAGCTGTCGTGGGAGCCGTACGAGGGGGACCGTCCCGTCCCCGCCACCGAGGACGAGATCCGCGCATGGGAGGCGAGCGCCACCTGAGCGCCCCGCCGTCCTGACGCCTGCGGAACCGAGTGAAAGGAAAGCCCGATGTCCACCCCGACCACCCCCGTGCCCGGCACCATCTACGCCAGATGGGGCGGCGCCCACGCCCTGGGCTGGTGCCGCCACATCTCCGACGACAACGCCGCCTCCGTCAACGACGAGATCACCAAGGCGCAGCGACGCGGCGACACCGTGTTCTTCATGGACAAGGGCATCATCCGCGTCAACGGCGCCTCCGTCCCCGACGTCCCCCGTCCTGGCTGGCCGGAACGCAGCCCGGTCTGGTTCGTCCCCCTGCCCGCAAAGGAGAAATGACCTTGCCCCCGACCACCATCCGGTGGTGGCGCACCGTCGCCGCCCAGCAGTGCAGCTCCGTGCACGTGAACAACCCGCTGTGCGAGCACCGCCCCGACGGATCCACCCGGCCCTGCAACGCGGCGCCGCAGTGGGTGGCCGCCTGGAGCGCCAACGAGTCCCGCCTTCCGGGGCTCGGCGAGAAGCGCAAAACGTACCTGTGTGACGGCTGCCTGGTCGGCCGGATACGCCTCATCCCCTTCAAGTACGTCGGCTCCGTCACTCTCACGCCCTATGAGGAGATCAGCTCATGATCCACCGCACCCTTCCCGAGAACCCGCACCCCGTGCCGGACACCGTCAGCGGCTACCCGATTCTGAGGTACGCCCGCGTCCCGGCTCGCAAGGGTGAGATCCCCGACCTGGCCGTCATGCTCGGCCGCGACTCCGGCCGCCGGGAGGAGCGCGGCTACGCCGTGTGGGACGCCACCGTACGAGGCGGTGAGTGGAACCTGTACGAGGGCCGGTATGGCATGTCCCTGGCAGACGCCGAGGACTACTACGCCCAGCGCATGCGCGAACGCGGCGCCGTGAGCGACGAGACCCCGTAACCACCCGTCCCGCTTCTTCGGGCATTCCGTCAATCGCAACCGAAAGAACTGGAAGAATGCCCGCACGGGCGAATCCTCATCAGATGTGGACGTGAATTTCCATGTCTGAATGCATCAACGCGAACCGACCTCACCCCGCCCTGCAAGAGGAAAGACAGCCATGTGTGACTTCGACACCTCCGTATCCGTATGGACCCACAACAGCGACCCGGCATGGCTGGCGAAGAACGCCGGATGCACCGACGTCCTGATGATCACCGGCATCTCCCGCGTCAAGGCCGACGGCCTCGCCGCCAGGCTCATCGAGATGGGCCATACCGAGGTGGAGATCCGCGACATCCACAACGTCTGCGTCTGGGCCACCGACCACCTGCTCGTCGGCCTCAAGCGTGACGCCCGCCTCCGTGAGCCGGTCCGCCGCCCGAAGCGCCCGCGCGTCGGCTGAAGCCGGACGCACCCCCAACCGGGGCCCATGACCCGGTTTCTGGCGAAGTGGGGGTGCGTCCCCTTGAACCGACGACGCAATGTTCCACGTGAAACATCACCCGACAAGAGAGAAGACATGAGCGAGAACACGTACACCGATCAGCACGTGACGGGGCTGGAGGACCGCATCACTGCCCTCGAAGGGGAGCGGGACGAACTTCAGGAGGAGCTGGAGCGGGTCACCGAGGAGCGGGACGACCTGAAGAAGGAACGGGACGAACTCCAGGAGAAGGTCGACGACGCCGTCAGCGCCGCCGAAGACATCCTGCGAGATCTCAAGCGCTGATGTTCCACGTGAAACATGAGGAGAAGTAATCGTGGGGGGCCGACCAATGGACCCACTGTCCCCAGACACACCACCCGCCCTGGTGGAGCTGACGTCCGCCCTGCGCGTGCTGAAGGGAGACACGCCTTTGAGGGCGCTCTCCGAACGGACCGGTCTCAGCAGAGCGACCTTGTCGCGCATGCTCGCAGGGACCTACGTCCCTCGGTGGGCCTGGATCGAAGGGGTGGTTCAGGCGTGCGCGGGCGACCAGGACCACATCAAGCAGCTCTGGATCGCCGCAGAGCGGGAGGCGGAGGGCCCGGACTGGCTCAGCCGTCGGCTCGAAGACGTCGAGAAACTGCTTCGGGAGCAGCAGAGCCGAATCGACCGGCTGGAACGGATCATCAACAGCCAATGTTCCACGTGAAACACCGACAGGAGACACTCATGGACACACCCGCCAAGCTGCCCGTCACCGAAGCCCTCGCCGCCTACGGCGCCGTGGTCCGGCACTACGCAGACGCCATCCCCCTCTGCCGGAGCGCTCCTCGCCTGGTCGAGGGCTGGGAGAAGCCCTGGGACTCCCCGCAGCCCGTCGTGCCCTGGGCCATTGTCTGGGAGGACGGCCCCGACGAGTGGGCCTTCGACGCCAGTCACAACGACGTGGTGCCCCGCGACCTCGCGTACGCCGAACCCGCGAGGGACCACGTGCTCGCGCTGTACCCAGCCTGATGTTCCACGTGAAACATCGACGACAGAAGAGATGAGTCCGTGACGGACGACGATCAGATCCGGTTCCACAACGGGGACACCCTGGACTCCATACCCGTGGTGCCGCCAACGGTGCCGCTTCCACCAGGGCTCAAGCGCCTGCCCTACGATCCCGAGGTGTTCCCGCCCCGGCCGTTACCAGCACGCGTCACCCCCGTCGTGGCGTCGATCATCACGGGGGCGGCAGTCATGGGCGCCCTTGTCGGCATGGTTGTCGCATGGGCGCCCCGCAACGAGGCGCCCGTCGCGCAGCCGCCAGCGTCCCCGGTCCCGTCCGTGGTGGTGAGCACCGTGGCGCCAGAGCCACCGAGCCCGGCGCCCACGGTGACCGTCCAGACCGCCCCTACCGAGACGGAGGAGCCGGAGGCCGCATGGGAGGACGTCATGATCGTCGCCGCCCCATCGACCGGCGGGGACCCGAGCACCGACTACTGCCTCGCGTACACCTACGACGGGACCAACTCCCTGATCACCGCCGCCCTGCTCGCCAACGCCCCGGCCTGGCAGTGCGACGACTACCTCTTCTCCACGCATCCCTCCGACATGGAGGGGGTGTGGGAGGAGACCCCGCCGGACTGCACCGCCACCCCTGGTGGCCGCACCGTCCGCGTGGCCTTCGACGCCATGACCGACTGGAGCAACACAGTCCTGTACAGCTGCGTGCTCGCCGCCCAGTGAGCAATGTTCCACGTGAAACATCGACACCGACAGGAGACACCGTGAACACCAACGACACCCCGTACAGCGTCGCCGCCGCCTGGTCCAGGCTCTACGACGCCCTCAAGCACAGCCCCTGGGAAGAGGACGACGTCCGGGACTGGCAGACCTGGTTCCCCGAGAGCGTCAAGGACTACGCCCCCGTGGCCGAGGCCCTGAAGTACGTCTACGACCTCAGCGACGGCTGGCAGGGCGCGTTCATCATGTACGAGGCCCCTCTCGCTGTCCTCAAGGCGGCCCACCGGCACTACGGCGGAGCCTTCCTTACGCCGGGCCAGGTCACGGACATGGCACGCCGCTTCGCCGTCTTCTACGACAACCCCGAAGAGCCGCTCGACGAGTACCTCGACGAGTTCCACGGCGGGATGCCGCTGAACTGGCTGAACGAGGACGGCCGCAAGGAGATCGAGAAGGCTGTTCGCCGCGACTCCGAGATCTGGATCGACGACCCGAAGGTCTCCGGCGTCTACGTCTTCTACAAGCCCGGCACCGCCATCGACGGGATGCTCAGCCGCGCCCGGCTGCGCGACAGCGTCGATGTTCCACGTGAAACATCCATCGAGGAGTAGGCGTGTTCGATGTTCCACGTGAAACCAAGAAAGAAGGAGAGGTATGGACATCAGTCACGAGACCTTGGACCTCGTGAAAGTGTTGGCGGCTGCTTCCGGAGAGGACGAAGAGGAAGCCGTCCGCCGGTTCCGGGAGATGTGGGAATCGCTGGGTGCTGACACGCGAGCGGCCTACATCGTCATGGCGCTGTGGCGTGGCGGCTTCAACGCGCCTGAGAAGGTCGCGTTCGCCAGCCTCGACGACCTTGCCTGCATCAAGAACCTGGGCAGTGGCGTGGGCCGGATGCGCGTCAGGATGTACCACTCAGCGCTTCGGGCATCACTGCCGGGCGATGTTCCACGTGAAACCAAAGAAGAGGAGGAGAAGAGCAGCATGGCCATCCCTGTCCAGCCCAACCCGGCCGAGCCCGGCTTCGACGAATGGGTCCGCGCGGCAGCACTTCAAGCAGCTGTGGCTCTGCATACCGGCGAGAACACCCGCTATGCCGCTCGGAATGCCATGAAGACAGCCGAGGACTTCCATCGCTTCATCGTCGACGGAACTCTTCCGCCGCCGAGCCGCTGATCCCGTAGAGCGTTCCACGTGAAACATCGTGGCTTCTGACACGAGCCGCCGTCTCGCACGGCGGCTCCTCTGGACCCACGAAGGAGGAACGGAGACACCGTGCACGAGCCCAGCACCGACATCACCTACCAGGTGCACTACCAGCCGAAGGGCAAGACTGATTGGTATGTCATGACCGGCCGCGATCATGACGAGCGGTACCGCAACGGAGTCGTCGGCGGCGTGAATGAGACCGCCAGCATGGACGAGGCGGTCGAGACCGCCGAGGCCCTCGTGCGCGGACTCTCGCATCCGAAGGACCCGGAGGGCCCCTACCGGACCCTCGTCACGGCCGCCTGCGTCATCACCATCATCCGCGCCAGCCAGGTCTCCGCCGTCTACGGCGAGCCCAGCGGTGACGTCCCGCGCGAACCGTAGAGGGAATCGTCGATGAACGAAACGACACTGGTCCTCACCGCCGGGCTCGGGACAGTGGTGCTCGTGATTCCTGCATTGAGGTTTGTGATGCATGTCGATCGACGTCTCAGGGCACGCGGCTGGGCGCTGATGGCTGGAGGCTACGCCATGCAGACACTCGCGTCCGTTTGGGCTGGGGAGACCGAACCGGCGGCCATTGACGCCGCACTTACCGCCTTCTTCCTGTGGCAGTGGTGGAACAACGGCGGAGGCGACGGCATGCGCCGGATCTGGAAGAGGGCCAAGGCGCGTCTCACGATGCCCAGGCTGGCACCACAGGCCGCATGACCCCGCAATGTTCCACGTGAAACATCGACAGGAGGAGCCCCCATGGCCAGCCGCTACATCATCGCCACCACGGCAGAGGAAGCCCGCGCCGCCTTCGACCTGTACGCACTCAGTCCGTTCGTCACCGACAGCGACCGCAAGTGGAACAAGCGCATTCACGACACCGAGGACGAGGCACGGGAGGCACTCGCCGAGATGCGCACCGACCCGGCCAGCACCCCGCACGACCGCTCGTGGGCCCGCAGCTGCTGGGTCTGGCACGTCACCCGCGAGTGCGTCCGGCTGCCCGACAACCGACAAGGAGAAACCAGCTCATGAAGTCCGCCAGCTACGGATGGATCATCGACAAGGATCACCACCCGGACACTTCCTCCCCCGAGGGGACCAACGCCAACGCCAAGGGCGTGACCGGCCCACACAACATCAGCGACAACATCCTCAACCAGCTCCTGGGCGGCGGGGGCCGCACCTTCCGCATGAAGGACGGCGACGACGAGACCCTCTACACCGGCCGCATCATCGTCCCCGTCGGTGAGGAGGAAGGGCTGCTGGACTTCAAGCCCCTCGACGACTTCGGTACGGGGAACGGGTGCGCCACCTCGATCCACTACCAGCGCGGCGACGGCACCTGGTACGAACTGTGAGCGATGTTCCACGTGAAACATCCACAAGAAAGGCCGACATGCGAGACCTGACCAAGTGGCCGCTTCTCCTGGTGAGGGGCGAGTCCGTCACCCGAGAGCAGGCCAACGAGATCCTGATCCGTACCTGCGTCCCCGGCTATCTGAACGTGAACGACAAGGAGTGGTCCGTCCTCGTCCAAAGGATCCTGGGGCTCAGGAACGAAGACGACCCACCCCAGGAGCTGTGGAGCGAAGATCGCCGCGATGAACGGATCGCCTGGTTCAAGGAGCGCTGGGACTTCAACCGGGCCCGTGCCGATCAGCTCGGCATCCTGAACCTCGGCTACCTCTACACCTCCCGGATCGCCTCCAGCTGGATCGGAGGCCCGCACGGCTGGTGCGACTGGGACGGCACCATCGCCAGCTCGAACTACAACATCGGCAAGTGGCCCTCGACCTCGGACGTCACCGAGGAGTGGACCGAGATCGCCGAAGCGTTCCCCTACCTCGACCTCACCGCACAGCTCATCAGCAAGGAGGGGGAAGGGGATCTGGTCGGCGAGTGGCGCGTCAAGGACGGCGCCGTGACCCACAACCCCGAGCCCATCGAGCGGCTGTACGAGGCGGGCGGCATGACCGACGACGACATCAAGTGGGCGGCCGTCGGCATCATGACGCGGAACTCGGGCTTCGAGCGCGGTGTGTCCCCCGAGCGGCTGACCGAAGCGGTCAGCCAGGTCGAGGAATCCGTGCGTGCCCGCAGCGATGTTCCACATGAAACACCGACAGGGGAAGCGACATGACACGACGTAAGGGCAAGGGCCCGATGACGATCTCGGTCGAGCTGACCGTGACGCTCCAGGACCCGAGCGAGTGGACCACGGCCTTCGGGATCGAGGACCGCCCCGAGATCCGCGAGGACGTCAAGAGCTACCTCCTCAACATCGCGCAGCATTCCGGGGTGTTCGGCAACGGCGAGGTCACCGCGACCGTCCAGCGCAAGCGCTGATGTTCCACGTGAAACATCGAAAGGGAAAGACGTGAAGTACTACATGTGGCCGCTCATCGCCCATGACGACCTCAGTGCTGACGCGTACTGGGGTAGAGGAGGGAGCCTCACCTCGGACCACTTCGGCGCGTACAAGCGGCACGAACGCACCCAGGAGAGGTGGGCCTCGAAGAGGACCGGGAGCCCTGTGCAGCGCGTACTCCGCATCGGAGGCATGTACGCCTACTGGGAGATCACCGACGATCTGACGTCGAAGCAGGCCCGTGAGTTCGCCATGACCCACCCACCTCACCGGGTGTGCGTCATCACCGAGGCATACCGCGACTGGCACAAGGTCGAACTCGCCCTGCCCGAAGGGCAGTCGATCAGGTTCATGCACGAAGACGCGCCGCGTCGCGACGTTCCACGTGAAACATAGGGAGAAAGGACACCATGCCCAACAGCGAGGCCCTGTGGAGCACCCTGCTCCACATCGAGGCCAACCCCGAGACGTGGAGACAGGACCGCTGGGTCTGCGGTACCGCCCACTGCTTCGCCGGACACACCGCCGTCACCGTACTGAAGGCGACGCTCATCGGCGAACTGGTCCCACTGACCAAGGAACTGGCCACCACGATGAACCGGTGGGAGGTCGACTACGGCCTGAGCGTCTGCCCCTGGACCGAGGACGACGCCCCGCACGTGGATGACTTCGCGAGGTCCGTCCTTGGTCTGACCAGGGAGCAGGCCGACGACCTGTTCTGTGCCACGAACACCCTCCCCGAACTACGCCGCATGGTCGTGAAGTTCACCGGCGAGGACCGGCCGCCTCTCGATGTTCCACGTGAAACACCGAGGACGTGACGTGGACGACGGAGAGTTCGACAAGCTGCTCGACGAGAACAGCCTCGACGCGCCACACGTGACAGCTCTCCGCGCCAGCGTCGCCATGCCCGACTGGGTACGGGCACGGCTCGCCGAGCATGCCCGCCGCATCGCCGCGCGCGATGTTCCACGTGAAACACCCGACACCGAAATCTGACACCGACAAGGACACCGACATGTACATCCTCGTCCGCCGCACCGCGTACGGCACCGTCACGGCACACGACGACTTCGGCCGCCCGGAAACGCCCCTCTTCGAGAGTGCCCAGGCCGCCGGTGAGGCCGTCACCAAGGTGCTCTACGACAACGCCGCCGTCCCCAAGAGCGCCGCCGAGGGATACGGCGGGAACTTCGCCCTCCAGCCCGTCGGCACCGTCTACGAGCACGACAGCGGCTACGCCTTCCGTCTCCTCGTCGCCGACTACACCGTGGACGGCAAGCCCATCGTCCCCGGCCTCAGGGTCCTCAACACCGACATGCAGTGGTGGGGGAGCGTCTTCCGCTCCCAGTTCCTCTCCGGCAAGCCGGAAGCACCCGGCGGTGAGTCCTTCAGGGGCTGGTACGAGATCGACGTCGACGGGCGCGGCAGGAGGGTGTACGACCATGCGTGCCTGACCACGAACGGCGCCCTGCTCAACAAGCCGGACCCCTCCCCGGCCAGCACCCGCCCCGTGTACGCCGAAGCCCCTCAAGGCTGACGGTTCCACGTGAAACACTACGAGATCCTGCCCCGGCAGATCTGCCAGATCTACGGGCACCAAGGGCGGTGGCTTCCTCTGGTGGGGCCGCCGCCCTGTCCGACACCCGACAACGAGCGCGTCATGGTGCTGTGGTGCGTGGCCTGCCGCACGGTGCTGGATGTTCCACGTGAAACACCGACAGGAGAGACGTGAGCAGCGGCTACTCGAACTACACCAACTTCGTCGGCTCCCCGCACACACTCTTCAACAGGCGGCCAGTTCTCACCCCGCAGATGCGCGATGAGATCCGGGCCCTGTGGGAAGAGGAGCGCTTCTCGGACGACCCGCCGACCAAGCGGGACTTCAGCATCCGGATGGCCGCCAAGTACGGGGCGAGCGGCGAAGCGATCAGGAACATGCTCTGAGATGTTCCACGTGAAACCAGGAGACTCATGACCACCTACCTCGACCCCATCTGCAACGCCATCGCCGAAGACCGCGAACTCACCGGCGCGCCCTTCACCTGGCTCGACTACCTCGCCGTGCTGGCCGTACTCAAGGGCAAGGACGTCACCCCCCAGGAGATGCACCTGGCCTGGTCCGTCTGGTGCCGTCGCTTCAATCCCACCAGCCCGCTGCTCCGTCCGTACGAGGAGCTGGGCGCTCTGGCGCACGGCCAGTACGACCTCTACATCGACGTCATCAAGAGGGTCACCGCCGGGCTGGCGGATGTTCCACGTGAAACATCGTCGGAGGGGCAGGATGGACGGCCCTGACCACCGGATAGCGATCACCCCGACGCGGCGGACCATTCTGCGCGCGCTCCTCGAAGCCGGGAAGAACGGCAACGAAGTCACGGTAGGGGACCTCGCCGACTCGTTCGAGATACCTCACACCACGGTCTACGACTTCCTGCGCACGCTGCTGGCGGCCAGGATGCTGGACGACAGTGCGCGCGAGGACGAAGAGTTCCCGTTCAGTACGCGCAAGTACTACATCCTCAACCCCTACGGCCGTACGCAGGCGTCCCTCCATCTGCGGCTCGCCGCAGTCAAGGGGCGCCCGCAACCAGCCAGCATCCGCATCACACCCCTGCTGACCACACTCCTCCGCGTACTGAACGAGGCGGATCACCCCCTCTACGGGATGGAGATCACCAGGATCAGCGGATACACACACGGAGTGGTGTACCCCCGTCTGAAGAAGCTGGCCCGCTGGGGATGGGCCAGATCATTCAAGACGGACAGCCCTATAGCACGTGGGGCGCCGCCTCGTATCTACTACGAGATCACCCCCACCGGCCGCAGCGTGGCCAGCCAACTCCCGAAGGAAGGGAACAAATCATGAACTACCACGCCAACTCGCCCAAGATCAGTCCCGAGATGATCGCCGCCTGGCGCACGCTCCAGGAGGCGGCCCACCTTCACCCTTCGATCCGCAGGGCGGTGAACATCCTCGACAACTCCGACTACATGACCCCGATCGAGCGGGCCGAGGAGGAGCTGGAGGACACCACCGAGTTGCAGACCAGCGGCACCGTCCAGGCACAGTCCGGCACGACGGTGATCGCCAGCGGTCACCGCTCCATCGCCTGCGGCGGCAGCATCGGGTACGTCTCCACCGGCGGCAGCCAGAACATCATCGACGGCCGCCCGGTGTAACGACCCGCCATCTCTGTGGCAGCGGAACTGACAGAATGATTCCTGTCATCAACTGACAAGGAACGACATGCCAGAACCCGAAGACCAGGCCGCACACGAGGCACGCCTCGCGGCTCTGGAGCGGGCTTATCTCCAGGTGACAAGGAAGCGGTTGATCAACTCTCGGTCGGAGGACGCCGCCGACTACGTCGAATCGTGCTTCCTGTAGGCGCTCGGCGAACTCCGCAGCAAGACCGCATCTTTCTGACCACCAGCACCACTTGACCAGGAAACAGACAAGGAAAACCGACATGACGTACACCAGCCACCAGCCGCCCGTCCCGAAGCAGGGCATGAGCACCGGCTCCAAGATCGCCCTGTTCGGCTGCGGCGGCCTCCTCGTCGTCGGCGCCCTGCTCTTCGGCGGCTGCGCCGTGATCGGAGGCGCCGTTATCAACGAGGCGGACAAGGCCGCGAAGGCGGACGCCAAGGAGGACAAGCGCGCCGCAAAGCAGGACGTGAAGATCACCTCCTGCGAGATCACCAAGGGCGTTCTCGGCCGCGAACTGAAGACCAAGGTGAAGATCACCAACCACGGCAAGAAGCGCGCCAACTACGTGGTTGAGGGCGAGTTCCTCGACGACAAGGGCGACAAGATCAGCGAACTCCTCGCCACCGTCGAGAACCTCAAGCCCGGCACCTCCTCCACCAAGGACTTCGGCGGCGCTCTGGTCATGGACGACGACCTCAAGGGCGTCACCAAGGGCAAGTGCAAGATCGTCGAGGTCACCCGCGACGAGTGGCTGGCCGCCAACTGATGCGCCGCGCCGCTACGCCCGTTGCCCTGGCTGCACTACTGCTCACGGCAAGCTGCGGCCAGAGCTACGAGGACAAGGTCGAGGCGTGCGGCAAAGCCGCCCGTACTCACGACTTCGAGGCCGACCCCCTCGACCAGGGCGAACGTCTGCCGGAGTGCGAGAGTCTCAAGGAAGATGACTACGACACCATCATCATCGACGTCATTCTGAAGGACCAGGGATGGGTCGACGACGAGGGCAACTTCAACAGGGACAAGCTGCTGGAGGACCAGACGTGACCGACAGCCGCGCCGCCTGGATCGGCACCTGCGTCTTCTGGACCTGGTGCTGGGTGATCGGGTCCATCGTGTGGGCCCCCTTCACCTTCGGCCTCTCCCTGCTGGGGCTCATTCCGGCCGGGCTGTCGGCCTGGTCGGTGGTGATCCCCATCGGTAAACCGGCCATGCCCGCATACCCGCAGCTCCCGCACGGCCAGTACGGGGCACCGCCGATGATGCCCCGGCAGTACTGATCCCAGGGGCCGGACAGCCAGGGAAGAAGGGACGGCAAGGCGCCGGGCTGATTGGGCGCCATCTCTCTTGGTGCCGTCCCTCGCCCCGTCCACTACCGGCGGCCGGACATCCCGGCCGCCGGTGTCATAGGCAGGTGATAGACCAATGAGCATGAACAGTTCCACCAACCGCTCCATCCACGCACACCGCATCGCACAGGGCGTGAACCGCGAACTCTCCCGCGCCCTCGGCGAGCTGGAGGCAGCCGCCCGGCTCTTCCCCGAGTGCCAGAGCGAGCTGCGCCAGCTGACCTACGACATCGACCGCATGCAGCGCCGGGTCACGGAGATCACCGAGGGGATCCGATGATCCCGACCACGCGTCAGCGAACGCACGAAAAGCGGTGTCGCTGGCTGCGCTGCCAGTACAACGATCACCGGCTCGACGGTCCGATCAGCGAAGAGTGCTACCTGCTCGACGGCGACATCGACCGCATCGAGGACGACCGGCTCCACGCCGAGGCCGAGAAGCTGCGCCGGTTCTCCGACACGCTGCCCAACGCCAGCCGGATGGACCGCCGCTTCCGCTCCGGCATCCGCAAGTCCGCCGACCTCATCGACCCCTACACCGAGCACCAGGGCCGTCTCGTCCGCAAGAAGGACGGCCGCCCGGTCGACGCATCGAAGGACACACCGTGAGCCACGAACCCCCGCACCCCAAGGCCATCCTCAACGCCATGAAGCGGATGATCCGCGAACGGAACGCCTGGGACGAAGATCCCGAAGCGGGATGCTTCTACCGCGTGGACGACGGATCCGTGGAAACCTTCCCGTTCCTCATCGCCCCGGCGGTCTGGCACAGCCTGGGCGACCCCAAGAAGGTCCTGAGGTTCATCGAGCAGATGCTGTCCGCACCGGCCAACGAGCCGCAGCAGACCTTCGCCACCGCCGTACGCAACCACACCCCCGACAGCCTGTGCGGCACTTACCTGCGGTGCGAGGGATGGACGGCCCCGAAGCACAGGAGGGAGGAGATGGCACGCCGCCGCCAGGCCGGGCACCGACTTCCCCGCTTCAAGGAGATGCCGGACCGCGTCGAGATGCGGATGTGCACCGGTGTGGACGCCACGGGCCGCGTCTACATGGCCGTGCAGGAACGCAACCAGCCCGAGATGGACGCGCTCTACGAAGGCATGGACGGGGCGACCGGGCTGGGAGGCGCCGTCCCTGACCTCCTGAAGCAGCTCACCACGCTGCTCACCACACCCGTAGCAGTCAGTCCGGCTGATCAACATCATCCGGCGCGGCCTGAACAATGAGGAGCCCTGGCCAGTGGAAATCGTCGTAACCGTTTTTCTGATGATCACCGTCGCCGTACTGACGGGGATCATCATCAAGTTCGGGAAATACATCGTGAAGGAGCTGAAGCGGGAAGACGAGCGCCGTCGTCTCCAGCCCATCTGTGGCTGTACGCACAACCTCTCGTTCCACGATCGCGAGACCGGCCGGTGCAACGCCCAGGACCGAGTGGAGACGGACTGGAACGACGTCGGCACCCCCATCCGCTGGGGTCAGAAGCAGTGCAGCTGCGTCCGGTACACCGGCCCCGAGCCCATCATCAGCTACTACGCGCCGGAGATCACGAGCGGCGGGGAGGCTGGAGGGGACCGGTGACCGACTACACCCCCGGCGACCCGCCCGTCCCTGTCGGCTCGATCGTCGACTACGAAGACCGAGGCGGGCGGTACAGAATCGTCGACCACTACGCCCCGGAGGATCATCCGTACCGGCACAGGCTGCCCGACGATCTCACCCCGCACTACCCGGACGGTGTCGCCTACTACCTCTGGCCGGAAGGGGGTCGCCGTGAAGTTCGGCAACCGCGACCAGTCCGTGGGGTGGGTCCGGCGCACATCGTTCCGGGTCATCGAGACGCCCCAGAGCGGGGAGGAACACCGACAGTAAGGAGACCCATGGCCATACCCATCATCGACCCCCACGGAGAGACGGACCACAAGGACTGGCAAGACCCCTTCGTCCACAAGCTCCTGGAGAACTGTTCCGGCTGCGCCATGTGCGTGGACTGGGACGGCAAGACCGGTGACCAGATCAGCGCCGCACGCACCCGACTGGTCACCGGCCGTCGCCTCCGGGCCGCCACCGAGCCAACGGCTCGGGAAGTGGCAATGGAGGACCGGATGTACTGGGACAGCCGTTACGACGACTGACCAGGCACACCCGCAACGGGCACACCCCGATCCGAGTCTGGGGTGTGCCCTCCTCCGCTAGTCTGCAACAACCTAGCGATCAAAGGCCAGTTTGCGGGTGCCATTCCACCCCGCTCTTGTGCGCAAGACAAGGACATCATCATGGTCTACGGACCCCCGCTGTACCCGCCCCCGCCCCCTCCGCTGAAGCGGAACACCCCCCTGATCGTCATAGCCTGCGTCCTGGGCGGCATCTTCTGGGCCACGGTCTTCGCCTCCCTGATGGACGACGACGATGACACCGGGACGAAGAGGGAGATCGTGTCGATCACGTCCTCCACCCCCGACACCGAGACGGAAGACCCCACCGACGAGCCCACCCCCGAGACCACCTTCGGCGATGACTTCACCAAGCTCGTCGTCGATGTCGTCTGGGAGGACATGACGCAAGAGGACCAGGACGCCATGTGCCTGGGCATCGAGGTCTTCGGGGTGGAGTGGGCCGCCGACGAGATGCGCGACAGCGGTGAAGACCAGGACATCGACTGGGATCTCGCCGCCGAGGTCATCGAAGACAAGTGCGCCGAGCGCAGCACCTACTGAACGCGCGTTCGAATTTCGTTCCACGTGAAACATCACCAGGAGACACCATGATCAACCCGAAGATCGACCATGCGGTGACCGTCGCGCTCGAAGCGATCCGCGACGCCGCCCCCGGCCTTCTCACCATGACCGAAGTCGCCGAGAAGGTCGCCTCCCACGCCGACGTCACCACCGGCACCGCTCGCAACTGGCTGCGGAAGGCCATCGAGGCGGGTGACCTTCTCGAACTCACTCCGTGGTCGCGGCGGTTCGTCATCGAGCTGCCCGGTGCGGACACGGCCGGAGTCGGTCCGTTCTACGTCGGCGAGGAGCGTACAGGCACTAGCTACGACATGCGCCGCGTGATCACCACCGACGACACGAAGAGGCGCCCCAGCTCCTACGGCCCCGGCCGCACCACGTACATGGCCGACCCGCAGCAGATCCGCGAGTACGTCCAGCAGCTTGCTGACGAGAAGACTGCCAAGCAGGAGGCCGAGCGGGAAGCCAGCAGGGCTGAGAAGAAGGCCCAGGCCAAGGAGATCAGCTGCCGTTTCCCCGGCCTCCAGCGATCCCTGCGCACGCTCCGCCTGCTCGGCACGGAGATGCGCGAGCCCAAGGGGCGTTTTGCCGCCGTGAGCGCCCGCGCCCACCTCGAAAATGCCGAGCGGCGAGGCGAGGTCAAGGCGATCGAAGACCGCGACACGAGCGTGACCATCCACGCCTGGGGCGACGAGAACGCAGCCGTCCTCCGCGCCATCCTGGAGGCCGGGATCTCCGCGTACGTCGCCTCCCAGCCGATGACCCACTGTGCGCACTGCGCCGAACGCATCCTGCTGGCACGCCAGGACGAGGACGCCGGATTCTGGTGGCACGTTGCCACCGCCATCACCTCCTGCGGCAAGGACCGCGACACCAAGGCCGAACCCGCCGATGTTCCACGTGAAACCGACACAGAGAGCTGACCATGACCGACACCACCGACTTCTTCCAAGCCGACCCCGGCGGCGGCGCGATCTACACCAACGCCAGACACGGCTACCAGGCCCCTGAGCTGGTGTGGGAGTTCGACGCCCGCTTCGAGACCAGGGTTCCGGGCACGGACGAGCGCATCGTCTTCGGATTCCTGCGCAGCACGGACAGCAACGAGTGGAAGGGTACCGGCATGATCGACCGGGACTGGTCCCGCTTCGGCCCCTGGAAGCTGAAGGAGACCTCCCCGTGACCGCCAAGCCCCCCGCCCCGCGCCCCTGCGCGTCCTGCCCCTACCGGCGGGATGTGCCCTCCGGCGTCTGGACGGAGCACGAGTACGCCAAGCTCCCCAACTATGACGAGCCCACCTGGTCACAGCCCGTCGGCCTGTTCCTGTGCCATCAGCGCGACCGCGACGACGACCGGGTCAGCGTCTGCTCCGGATGGGCCGGATGCCACGACGGCGACCACCTGATGGCGGTGCGGATCGCCCTGTCCACCGGGGAGATCACGGTGGAGACCGCCACCGCCATCTGCGCCTACGACTCGCCGGTCCCGCTGTTCGGCTCCGGCGCCGAGGCTGCCACCCACGGCATGCGCGACATCGACAATCCGGGCCCGGCCGCCATCGAGATGATGGACAAGATCCGCCGGTCCCGCACCGACCTCATCGAGAAAGAGTGACATGACCTATGTCGCCAGGTCCCGCGACCTCCTCAACCAGCTCCTGCCGCCGGTCGACCCCGACCTCAGGCGGCTGTATCTCCTGCTCGTCCACGTGAAAGGTGAGGCAGTGACCTGGCGGGACGTCCATGACGCCTGGTCGATCTGGAAGGCCGACGTCGACCCCGGACATCCGTCCATCGTGCCCTTCGAGGAACTCGACAGGCACATCCAGGAACTCGACAAGCCGTATGCCGACGCCATCGAAGCGACGGCGGCACGACTGGCGGATGACCGTGCTGCACGTGAAACACCGGACACCCCGCACGTCCACAACTACGCCCAGCGTCTCGCCCCCTGGCCGTCCGGCCCCGGCGGCGAAACCAGCAGTCTCAAGATCTGCGGCTGCGGCGCTCAGATCACCGAGGAGGACCAGTGAAGCTCCCTGACGACTGGGAGGCGGAGTCCGGCGGGGGGTTCTTCCCCTACCTGGTACGTCTCCGACACACGCCCTGCGGTTTCGACACGGGGCAGCTGACCTACGACCTGAACGGCATCGACCCTGGCTACGGCGAGGCCGCAGCAAGGCGCGTCGTCTACGGCCACACCTGCGAGCCGGAGGACTGAACCATGCCCAACTGGCTGACCACCGAGGCGAAGTACGCACTGTCGGTGCTTCTGGAGAATGCAGAGCTTCCCAGCGGCATCGTCGACGCCTGGTGGTGTGAGAACGGCACCACCATCACGGTGACCGTCACCGACGACTTCGCCGGAACCGACTCAACCACCCTGACCATCGCCATCACGAAAGACGGACCAGACGGACCATGAAGAAGACCGTTCGCGAGAACTACCGCGTCGAGGTCACCTCGGACATCCGGGGCAGGGCCCTGCCGAAGGACGAGAAGGCTTACCACGCGACCATGATCAACCTCCTCGCCGACCTCGTCCGTCAGATCAACAAGCATGTCGAGGACACGGACGGCGTCAACGCAGTGTGGGACACCCGCTACGTGTGCTCCCACTGCGGTCTCGCCTGGGCACCCATGACAGCTGCCCAGGCGGCGTGGTCCGACCGCCGCTACCACCTCGACGAGCACAGCATCGAGGGCGAGCCCGGCTGCTGCGACGAGGCCATCGCGGAGTTCCGCACCGAGCGGGGCATCCCGCTGCCATGACCGTGTGTTCCACGTGAAACATCGACAAGAAAGACTGACATGAGCCCCCCTCTGCCCACCTTCCCTTATCCGGTAATGGCGGAGCCGTCCGTATTCAGGATCATGGATCTCATCCAGGGCAGCATCCACGCCTGGGCGGACATCCTCAAGCGCGTCGGCGTCGAGGCCCTGTCCAATGAGTTCTCCGGCCTGGACCTCGAACAGAAGCTGGACCTCGACAAGCGGATGACCGCAAGGTCGGCAGGGGCACCCGGTACGTCATCACCGGCGAGAAGCAGGTGATCGAGTACATCCTCGACTACCTGTACAGCCTCCTGGGTGTCGCCCAGGAGGGCATCGTCCCGGCCTACGAGTTCGGGACGTACATCAAGCAGCTCCGCGAGGTCGCGGAACAGGAGCCGCAGGAAGTCCCCGCGCACTGCACACCACGAGAGGGATCATGAACGCCGACGACTGGCTCGCATCCCACATACAGCTGACCGTAGCGCCGGACAGGCGAACCGCCGTAGGGGAGGCCCCCTACGGCTCCTTCCTCATCGAAGCTGTACACGACCTCGTGCCCGACGATCTTGAACTCAAGGTGGTCGACGTCTTGGGCAAGATCGTCATCTGTCTGGAGTACTCCGAAGAGTCCGCCTTCCACCCCAGGCTCCACTACACACCGCGAGAGGGATCATGAACACCGACACCGATACCGGTATGTCCGACACCCCCAAGCAGTTCCCCCGTCCCGAGCGGACCCGCATCATCGTCGTCGCCAACCAGAAGGGCGGCGTGGGCAAGACCACGACCACGGTCAACCTCGCGGCCAGTCTGTCCACCCACGGCTCCCGCGTCCTGGTCATCGACCTCGACCCGCAAGGCAACGCGTCCACCGCGCTGGGGATCGACCACCACGTGGGCGTCCCCTCGACCTACGAGGTGCTCGTCGGCGACGACGACAAGAAGCCGGTCCCGATCGCTGAGATCGTCCAGCAGTGCCCGAACCACGAGAACCTCCTCTGCGTCCCCGCCACGATCGACCTCGCCGGTGCCGAACTGGAGCTGGTCTCCGTCGTGGCCCGCGAGAACCGGCTGGAGAAGGCCATCACCAAGTACCTGAACCACCTCGCTGAGAGCGACCAGGCACTGGACTACATCCTCATCGACTGCCCGCCCTCGCTCGGCCTGCTCACCCTCAACGCTCTTACGGCGGCCCGCGAGGTGCTCATCCCGATGCAGACGGAGTACTACGCTCTCGAAGGTCTTAGCCAGCTCCTGAAGAACGTCGACCTGGTCCAGGGTGCGCTCAACGACGAGCTGTGGGTGTCCACCGTGCTCCTCACCATGTACGACGCACGCACCAACCTGGCCGCGTCGGTCGCCGAAGAGGTGCGCGAGCACTTCCCGAAGCAGACCCTCAACACCAAGATCCCCCGCTCCATCCGCGTCAGCGAGGCGCCCAGCTTCCAGCAGACGGCCATCCAGTACGACCCGTCGGGACCCGCCTCCCTGGCCTACGTCGAGGCCGCCCGCGAACTCGCCGTGCGGGGTGCCCAGTGAGTGTCCCGAAGGTGATGCCGTCGCCCCGGCAGCAAGTACACGCCTATGCGTGCGACCCGCACTTCAAGTGCCGTTTCAACAGGCACAACAACGGCCAGGGTGAGGCGTCGGCATCATGCCGGAAGCTGGACGAGCTGCTCGACTTCAACGACGAGATGGTCCTGCACGCTAAGGCCCGCGAGTTCGAGGCCGAGATGGAACGCATCGCCGGGATGCGGGGTGCGTCCGCGATCGGCGGCGGTCTCGCGGCGGCGATCGAACTGACCGATCCGTTCGAGCGGATCATTCCGTTCGATCCGGAGTACCACGAGGTGCCGCCTGGGGTTGAGGCACACCCCGACTGCCCGAGCTGCATCGCGGGCAAGGAGCACTACCACCGCAAGTCGGACGGCTCGCCGGTCGTCCGGCCGAGGATGGGAGAGGAGACATGATCACCAGGACCAACGACCAGCCGACTCTCGAAGCCATCGACGGCAGGGTGCTCGGTCGGGTCATGCTGATGTCCATCAGGATCGTGGACCCGGCCTACGAAGAGCCTGAGCCGCTCTATGAGGACATCACCGAAGGTGACCACGACGAGGATCCCTGGACCTTTGCCCTCGGGCTTCAGCGTGGGATCGAGCGCGACTTCCCCGACCGCGAATGGGCCATCGTTGGCAACTGGCGGGCCCGCTACCTGAGGTGGGTGCATCAGATGAACCTGATGCCGGGCCCTGGCGAGTACCCGCCGCAGGAATACCTTGCTCTCTGGAAGAAGGAAAGGGGCGACAAGTAGTGGGGTTCTACAAGGAACTGCTCCTCGGGCGCGATGCGTTCGTGGAGCTGCGCACCAAGATCAGGAACCTGTTGTCGGCTGACCCGGCGACCTCCGGCGGCGAGGTCCTCTGCATCGACATCTGCCCGAACACCGGCGGACTGCTCATCACCGGCCAGTACGACAGCGGGCAGCGCACTCACCTGCTGACCATCTCGGAGGTGGACGAATGACGGCCGAGCCGTTCGCCTGGGTCATCGCCTCCACAGAGGCGGAGGCGATGACCGCCTTCAAGCGGTGGGTGTTCGGCGGCCAGTCACACAGCCTCGAAGGGAAGAAGGTGTGCTTCAAGGGTGAGGCCGACGCCCGTTACCTCCTCGCCGAGCGGCGCAAGGAGGACGGACTCGACAGCGCTCTCGGCATCTGGAAGATCCGGGTCGAGGCCGCGCAGGTGAGTCTCGCCGTGTCGGAGACCGGCGTCCCGCCGTACAAGCACGGCGACCGCATCACCGTCTATGACCGGCAGTACGGCATCCAGTATGAGGCGCGGGTCGAGGAGGTGCTGCTCGCGGGTGCTCGGTATCCGTGGATGGTCCACTTCGAGTCGATCAGGTCCATCGAGCCCCGCGACTCCCGGCATTACGTGGGCTCGCTGGAGGCCGACGACGAGGGCAACAGCCCTTACATCGTCAAGGAGACAACCACATGAAGACACAGCTCACCGAGTGCACCGATCCCGCCGGGCTCTGGCGCCACTACGACGGGCAGACCGAGCGGCAGTCCTGCTACATCGAACTCGGTCTGAAGGACGGCGTCCTGCTCGCCGACTGGGACGCCATCGTCGGCAGTGGCACCCCGAGTGGCGTTTACCACGGCTTCGACCGGCGATGGGGCATCCCGTGCCTCACGGCCGACGCCGCGAACCGCGTCCTGTGGAGGATCGCCCCTCTCGCCGACCGCATGCTCGCCGACTGGGAGGAGCAGTGGGACGGCAACAACATGGTCGCCGTCCTGGGTGAAGATGCGCAGGCGGCTGAGGAGGAGATCGAGGAACTCCTCGGCCTGCCGACAGAGGGCAACCTCTACGAGCAGGAGCCGGACCAGGGGTTCGACGAGAGTGACCTCGTCGCCGTCTGGGGCATCGACGGAGTCACCAACGGCTGTGAGGCCAGCGAGTACGGCATCACGGCCGACACGACCGATGAGCGTCTCGGCGAGATCGAGCAGGAGATCCTGAGCGACCTCGGCGGCCCGAGCGGCGTCGCCGTCTGCCACGGTCTCTACGACTACCTGCGGGAGCTGCGCGACCGGATGAAGAGCGACGCCTAGTTCCCACCTGCACGTCCCACCCTGAGCCGCCGTATCCGTACGGCGGCTCTTTCTTCTCTTCACGCAAGTCACTGGGTCGATTTGGCGACTTTCTTTCGATTGGATGCATGCTGATGCGTTTCGAAAGGGGGTGTCGTAGGCTCCGTATACCCCCTCCAGGCAGTGCCTTTACGGGAGTCACCGAACAGCCATGCTCGAACTGCTGTTCGCGTAACGACAAGGAAAGTGAGACCGACATGCACATCCGCAGCGTTCTGCGCATGCAGGCTCAGGGACGGACGGCCACCGGCGCGGCGTTCCTCGACTACGTCGCCACGGCTGACGATCACGAGTATCCCGAGATCATCCCCGTCCGCTGGTACGACGTCATCGACCTGGGTGTCCTGAACGTGGCCAGCCACACATCCTGCGTGCTGGCCCAGCTCGGCCAGGCATCCCGCCACAACCTCCTGCACTACTCGCGCACCGCAGCGGCTCTCGGGATGAACCCGTACCCCATGGAACGACGCGCGGCAGTCATCGAGCGCGGCTTCCGCGCAGAGTCGGGGGAGTGGGCCAGCGAGGAGTACCAGGAGCTGACCGTCGCCTGGAGGCTCCTGATCGCCGAGCGTCGCCGTCACGATCTGCATCTGGCCAGCTGACGAGGGACAAAACGTGAGGGGCGGCCGTGGAGTTGACACTCCGGCCGCCCCTGACACGCGGGTCCCCTGAGGGCTATGATGCGAACTCCGGTGTTAGCGCACCGGTCCGCGCCCTACGGGAGAAAGAACCATCCCGCGTTATGCATCCAAAGTACCTGTCGATCAACCACCTCACCACACCACCGCCCCGCAGGGCGGGGGCAGTGAACTCGACGTCTCCAAGCAACCTCAGCGAGGAGGTCGCGAGTGTCCACCTCTTCTGACGAGGCACTTGATGTTAGCAGGCAAAACCTGCCAGCATCTGTTGGCTCGACTTCTGATGTCAACTCGCGACGAGAACCATTTTTGGCGCAGCCGACGGGGGTTGTCAACCTCCATGGGACGCAGCTTGACCACGACCGCACGGATTCAGCCTCCGCAGATATCGACAAAGAGACCGTCCGTGCGTATCTCTCCGAGATGTACCTCGGCGTGCCCGGCCTCCTCCAGATCTGGTCCATGCCGGAGAAGGGTTCCGGTGCCTTCTTCGAGACCACCGAGGAGGGCATCGAGCAGGCGGTCGTCTTCATCAACGCCCAGTGGCAGGTCGCCGGTCAGCAGAGCATCTACGCCCGCGTCACCACGATGAAGGGCCGCCCGGCCGCGCCGGGCTCACGCGGCTACGCGATCGACTCCCGCAACTTCATCTGCCTGTGGACGGACATCGACTTCGGCGCCACCGGCCACGCCGCCAAGGGAATCCTTCCTCCCGACGCCGCGACCGCGCAGATGATCTACGACGCCTCCGGTCTGCCCGAGGCGTCCCTCACCGTGAACTCCGGCGGCGGTCTCTACCACATCGTCAAGCTGGCCGAACCGCTCGACGTCACCGACGACGAGACGCGCATGCGCATCTCCGCGCTCTCCCGGCGCTGGCAGTACAAGGTCAGGGACACCGCCGAGACCATGGGCTACGCCTACGGCGCGGGCGTCTCTGACCTCGCCCGCGTCCTGCGGATCCCCGGCACCGTCAACGCCAAGGAGTGGCGCAAGAAGCGGCAGGCCACCTACACCTCCTCCGGCCTGCGCTACACCCTCCAGGAACTGGAGGCCGCCTGCCCCGTCCCACCGAAGCCCGCCCGGCGCGCCGTCGAGCTGACCGGCGAGCCCGCCAAGGACGCCCGCGCACGCCTCGACCACCACCTGGCCGAGATGCGCGCCACCACCTTCGAGCGGAACAACGCCCTCAACCGGCTCGCGTACATGTCGTTCCAGTACGCCGGTGCCGGGCAGCTCGACCCCGACGAGGTTGAGCGCGTGTTCACCGAGGCCGGACTCGACTCCGGCCTCGACGAGAGCGAGGTCCGTGGCACGGTGAACAGCGCCCGGACAGCGGGCATGGCACAGCCGTTCATCTGGAAGGACTTCACCCGCACCCGCACCCGCACGCCCGAGGCCGCCACCCCGGCACCTCCGGCCGAGGACATGTGGGCGGGCCAGCTCGACGACAACGGCCAGGTCGCCACGGCACAGACAGCCACCACGGCGCCCGAGCCTGTCATCACGCAGAGCATCCCGCAGGAACCGGAGAAGGAGAAGGGGGAGGAGCCCGAGACCCAGACGGCCACGGCACCGCCCCCGCCCCCGGCGGATCCGCCCACGGCCACTGCGAGCGCCGACGAACCCCGAGCACTGCCCGTCGTGGACGTCACCAACGAACGCGACGGCCTGCGCAACCTCCGCACCGCCATCGCCGACGGCCACCTCCCCGAGGTGTACGTACGCGACGGCAAGCTCGTCCACGTCACCCAGGTCTCCGGCACCTACACCCAGAAGGGCCAGCACTCCACCCACCGTGCCCAGGCCCTCGACGCCTCCTACCTGCGGAACATGGCAGGCGAACACCTGGTCACCACCAAGGTCAACGCCAAGGGCACCACCGTCGTCACCCTGCCCACCAAGCAGCTCAGCGACGCCGTCCTCGCCCGCAGCTACTGGCCCACCGTCCCCATGCTCCGCGACGTCGTCGGAGCCCCCTTCGTCCGCGCCGACGGCACCGTCTGCCAGGAAGAGGGCTACGACACCACCACCGGCATGTGGCTCGCCCTCCCGCCAGGACTGCGCCGCGTCCCCGAGAACCCCTCCAGCGAGGACGTGGCCGAGGCCCGCAGACTCATCCTCGACACCGTCCTGCGGGACTTCCCCTGGGTGTCCCCGGCCGACCGAGCGAACTACGTCGCCCTGCTGTTCACTCCCATGCTCCGTGAACTGGTCGACTGTCTCACCCCCCTCGGCCTGATCACCGCCGCAGCTCCGTCGTCCGGCAAGACCCTGCTGACCGACCTCATCGCCTGCACCCACGGCGGCAAGATGGCCACGCTCCCCAAGCAGGACGAGGAGCTGGAGAAGAAGATCAACACCTTCTTCATGAACGAGATGGTCCCCACCATCACGTTCGACAACATCGGCCTCGGACACACCCTCAACTCCCCGGTCCTCGCACAGCTGCTCACCCAGCGCGTGTGGGACGGCCGCCTCCTCGGCCGCAACGAGAGCGTCTACCGGGTCAACGACAAGCTCTGGATGGTCACCGGCAACAACCTCCAGATCAACTCCGACATGCGCAGCCGCTCCGTCCTCGTCCACATCGACCCCCGTGTCGAGAAGCCCGAGGAGCGCGACACCACCGCCTTCGCCGTCGGCAACCTCGACGTGTGGATGCGGCAGCCGGAGAACAAGGCGAAGATCGTCTGGTCCCTCCTCGTCATGGTCCGCGCCTGGGCCGCGAACGGCATGCCCAAGAGCACCGACGAGATGCGCACCTACACACCCTGGGCGCAGACCCTCGGAGGACTCCTGGCCTTCCACGGCATCGACGGGTTCCGCGAGAACAAAGACGAACTCGCAGACACCGACGAAGAGAAGACCGAATGGTCCCTCTTCCTGGAGATCTGGCACAGCCGCCACGGAGACAGCTGGATCACCGCAGCCCAGCTCCTCGCCGACTACCAGAACGCCACCTTCGTCCCCACCGGGACACCGGACCCCTGGCAGGGCACGTTCCCCGTCGACCACAAGACCGGCAAGCCGGTCTCCGCCAAGAGCATCGGCAAACGGTTCCAGTACTACAAGGACCGTCTCTCCGACGGATACGTCCTGCGCTACCAGGGCGTCAAGGGCCGCGCAGCCCTCTGGAAGGTCGAACACGTCGGCGCCCCGGAGATCCCGGAGCCCCGCACCGAGACACCCACCGGCCAGCAGATCATCCCCGACCTCGTGATGGCCAGTCCCCTCCAGCGCGCCGACGCGATCAGGAACAGCGTCGACACACTCCTGCGCACCCTGGACAGACCGTCCGTCACCATCCGCCGACGGACCGAGGAGGACCGGCAGTAGGGAGCCACCCGCTCCCGCTGCCCCGTCACCTCCAACAGGAACACCACCATGACCACACTCAGTCCCGATCAGGCGAACGCCCTGGACCAGGTCATCGACTGGTACGACCGCCTCGACGTCGAGGTCAGACACTGCGACGGCGCCGTCATCGGCCGACGCTACTGGTCGAACTGCCCGCTGGAACCGCACACCCACGCCGTCGGCCCAGCCCCCGTCATGAGCCTCGGGGGCTGGGCCGGGTCCGGCAAGACCACCCTCGTCAAGGCCCTCGAAGCCGCCCTCGACGTCGAGGCCGTCTTCGGCACGCCCACCCACAAGGCCGCACACGTCCTGCGCAAGAAACTCCCGCCCGACCAGGCCGCACGGGTGCGCACCTACCACTCCATGGTCTACCGCATGCACGCCGTCTACCACTGCGAGATCACCGGCAACACGGTCCGCCGCATCGTGGAGAGCTGCACATGCAAGCAGGCCGACGCATGCGAGTGCCCCGCACGCTTCGACCCCTGTACGGCACCGGCCACCCACACCTGCCGCATACGCGAGGAACTCACCCCCGAGCGCCGCGAAGTCCTCGGCGGCCACCGCGACCTCGTCATCATCGACGAATCCTCCATGCTCAGCCCCGAACAGGTCGAGGACATCCGCTACTTCGGCGTCCCCATCCTCCTCGTCGGCGACCACGGCCAGCTCCCGCCCGTCAAGGCCGAGATGAACCGCTGGACCCGCAACCCCGACGTCGAACTCACCCAGATCCACCGCCAGGGCGCCGACTCCGGCATCCTCCAGGCCGCCCACGACGTCCGCCGCCACGGCTACATGCGCCAGAACCGTTACGGCACCGGCGACGCCGTCCGCATGCCCTTCACCGACCCCCAGGTCGAAGGCGTCTTCGACCGCTTCACCCCCGGCCCCGACAAGCTGATCGTCGCCGCCACCAACGCCATCCGCGCCGACTTCAACTCCGTCTGGCACGGCGAAGGACCCGTCCGCGCAGGAGACCGCGTCGTCGCCCTCGGAGGCCGCACCTACGACGCCCCCCGCGTCCACATGGAAGACAACAGCCACGCCTTCCACACCACATCCGACTTCCTCGCCGTCCACAACGGCATGACCGGCACCGTCCGGACGGTCCTCGACAACGGCGGCCCCACCCTCGACATGGTCGTCCAGCTCGACGACCACCTCCTCGCCACCCCCGAACAGCCCGTCTGCCTCCTCATCGGAGGCGTCGCCCGCGCCCAGTTCGGCGCCGACCGAGACCTCCCCTTTAATTCCCCCCAGCGGCCCAAGGGATCCCGGCTGTGGGACTACGCCTACGCACTCACCGCACACAAGGCGCAGGGCTCCGAGTTCGACCAGGTCATCGTCATCGACAGTAGCCCCCAGTCATACGCACAGTGGCTGTACACCTCCATCACGCGAGCCAGGAAGGGCGCCCTCGTCCTGGCGTTCCGCAAATAGCCTCTTACCAGTTGAATCAAGCCAAGGCCCTCCGTAGACTCCGGTTACACGATCGAGTTACCCGGAGGGCAAAATGTCGCACCCTCGACAGGTCAGAGAACAGGCGATAGGGCCATTCGAATACGAAGAGGCCACAGAGTGCATCAACCGATTCGCTGCCGCCCTGACAAACCTCGGCCTTAACGATCGATTCGCCGTCTCATGGAATCCCCGCCGCATCGCGGGCGGAAAGCGGCAAAGGCTCGAAGAAAGCAGCTCAGGCGCTCTCTACTACGTCATCCTCCTGGACCGGCGCCCGGACGAGCCATGCCCTCAAGGACTGTCCGTCCTCCAGATCAAGCGTGCCGAGCTCGAAGGTCACAAGAAGAAGCCGCAGATCAAGCAGTACGAAGCCTTCGGCGAAACCAAGAACCTCAACCAGTGGGCCAAGGCCGTCGGAGTCGCCTGGCACACGCTCAAGGCCCGCATCGACACGGGCATGACCATGGAGGAAGCGCTCACACAAATCGCCTTGAGAAAAGCAGAAGCAGCATAAGCGCTTCCATGCACCCACGGTGCCGGGAGCGCTTTCCGGCACCAAAGGGCACACATGGAATTCATCAACGGACTCACTCCGAAGCAGCACGAAGAACTCTCCAAGCCGCTCGACCTCAGATCAATTCGTGAGCACACCAGAACACGGAAAGACAACCAGCGGAACCTCCGGCACGAGTACGTACGGCTCCGGCTCAACGAGATCTTCGGACACACCGGATGGAGTGAACAGAACCTGGAACTCGTAGAGATCGAGAAGAGCGTCGACAAGGAGGGGTGGTGGACCTACGCCTACCGGGCCCGCCAACGCCTCATCATCCACCGGCCGGATGGCGACCGAACCTACGACGGCGCGGGAGCGTGGGGCACACGCGCCTCGTTCGTCAACAAGCTCGAAAAGTGGGAGGTGTGCAGCGACGCCATGAACGGCGCCCAGTCCATCGCCCTCTGCCGAGCCACTAAATCGCTCGGGACACAGTTCGGTCTCGCTCTCTACGCCGACGACCCCGAAGCCTTCCCCGCACGACACTCTTTGCCGTACGAGGAATACCTCCACCAGCACAGCGACAACATCGAGCAGCCGGAGCTGCCCGAGGAAGACGACACGTGACCGACAGCGACAAAGACACACCCGGCCAAGTCGAGTGGATCACCCTCTGGGACCGCACCGACAACACCCCGCTCCTCGACCGACGCGGCTTCCTCGCCTGCCTCGTCATCGCAGGCATCGGTGTCGCCGGATGGATCCTCACCGAGATCCTCACCGCCTGAGCCATAAAGCAGCCGCCGCGCCCGGTCAACGGCGCGACCCGACACCGAAAGGACAAGACACCGTGATCAGACCGAATCTGCCCTACCGAAAAGAACTCCGCGTCCTGGGACCGGCCGAACACCTGGGATACCGGCACATCGTCGCCCACCTGGCCGACGGCGGCGCCACTCGCGAAGCCATCGTCGCCGCCTGCGCCGAAGCCGCCGACGACAACGCCCCCAAGGACGCCCTCTGCAAGAGGGACGGACGCTGGATGCTGCGCAGCGAGGTCACCAGAAGCGACCGTGAACGCCTCGACAGCTACACCAGGGCCCTCGTCCACTACGAGGACCAGGTCCGGCAGGCACAGAAGACCCTCAGGTGAAGCGTCTGCTGAGGCGCTTCCCCTGGAGCACCCTCTACACCGCCCTGCTGGTCCTCGCCGAGGCCGCCGTGATACAGGCACTGATACTGCCCTACCCCTCACAGCGGGAGGACTGGCTCATCGGCACCCTCCTGATCGCACCCGTCACCGCACTCGGCCTGATTCTGGCGGTCATGCTCCCCCTGCGCCTCGCCGCCGGGTTCGTTGCATTCATCCGGCGGCGTCTGGAGCATGACTGACTCACCACACCGTGAAGTATCGTCGGGGCTGGCCGAAAACGGACGGCCCCGGCGACCCGTCTATCCGCATGGAAGCCGCACATGAAGCGCAACGAACTTGAGCGCCAGGTCCGCAAGATCATGACCGGCTGCGAAGGCTGCGATACCGAAGACCCTTGCGTCTACTGCATGGCGGGCGGCGCCGCCCTGGACGACGCCGTCCGCGACGTGATGAACGCCTTCGACCGTCATCTCGACACCGTCCTCTCCGACCTCAGCGGCGCATACGAAGGTCTGTGGACCGCGTGGGAGGTCGCCGACTACCTCGGCGCCGAGGACGACAACAGCGCCCGCGCCCGGCTGTCCAGGGCCGGGATCCGCTCCGTCAGAACCATGGCGCACCCCACCACCAAGCGCCCCATGGCTCTGTACCTGATCTCCGAGGTGCGCGCCAAGCTCACACCCCGAAAGGCAGTCACCAGATGAGCAAGACCTACGTCGTCCTGAGGCCCCAAACACCGGGAAACACCACCAGCAAGCACCTGGTCGTCGATACTGACGAGTACGTCGATGTCTCCCGCCACGGCAAGGAGGCGTACGACAACGTCACCGAGCACGACGACTACGACAGCGCCAGCGCCGACCGCGACAAGTTCAACAAGGAGCCCCAGCCGTGCACACCCACCTCGACCCCGGAACCCAGCCAGGAGATACCCCCACAGCAGAAGCCTCAGGTGCTGTGGAAGAAGCCGACAGCTTCCCCGAGCACAGCAAGATGACCTATGAGGTCGAGGCATCCATCCAGACCATCGGCAACTTCCTGGAGTGCGTCGGTGAGAAGGGCTGGTTCCTCACCGAAGGCGCCAACGACGGCAGCACCTGGAACGTCCCCTGGGATGACGTCCAGAAAGCCATGGCCGAGTTCCACGGCATCGACTACGCGGCCTACCTCGCAGAGAAGGAAAAGGCACTGGAGATGTATCGCCAGTCATGAGCGCCCACGACCGCGACGCCTTCATCACCGCCTACGTCGCCCACTACGGCGGCACCACCGTGCAGGCCGACCAGATCCTGCGCGGCGTCGAGACCGCATACGCCGAGAAGCAGAACGCAGAGCTGCACAAAGCCCTGGACGACGCCGACGCCGAGCGGGTCAAGGCCGAATCCGAGACCAGAGCGCGGCTGAAGCGGGCCCTGCGCGCCTACCGTATGTGCTTCCAGCGCTCCCAAGCCCGAGGCTGGGCCGCCGACCGGGCCAGTGCCCGCCTGGACAGCGTGATGAAGGCGAACCAGGAGCTGCTCTTCGACAACCTCGGACGCCAGATCGACAACCAGCGCTTGCAGTCCTGGATCGAACGCATCCCCCAGGAACACATGCGCTTCGGCGTCATCGGCCAGGACGGCGAGGCCGAACTCCTGCCGTGCACCGACTGGTGCATCGCCTGCAAGCTCGACCGGCTCAGCCAACTGGACCAGGCGGACCAGGGTTCCCCGCCCGCCTGACGCAACACCCGACACCGAAACCGAGAGGACGACATGAGAATCAGCCTCGCACTGACCGTGGCCGTTGCCGCGCCTGTGCTCATGCTGACCGCGTGCGCGGCCGACAGCGCCGAGCCCGTACGCGGCACCGTCATCGACAAGGAACACGAACCCGCGAAGTACGACAGACGCACCGTGGACGTGACGAAAGAGCGCTGCACGCGGAACAAGAAGGGCGTCCGGTCCTGCACCAGCGTGAAGGTCGGCACGAAGAAGGTGCGGTCCCTGGTGAAGGCCGAGTGCTACGAACTCGACATCCTCACCAAGGACGACGGCGTGGTCCAGATCTGCGACGAGGACGCCTACAAGGCTCTGGACGTCAAGGACCGCTACAGCTCCAAGCAGGACTACACCAAGGCGGCCCGATGACCCGCCTGCCGCGCTACATGGGCTCCGCAGAGAGGGAGGTCTACCTCAAGCTGCTTCGGAGCCCGAACCGGGAATGGCGCAGAGGGCAGCGGGCGCTCTACGAGAACGGCGGCTTTACGGAAGAACTTCTCCAGCGTCTGGTGCTGAGGAAGTTCGTCGAGGAGACCATGGACGGCGACTGCCCCGTCTACCGCGCCACGCGTAAGGCGCCTCCGCAATTCTGACCCCCTGACCAGCGTCTGTGCCGGTGGTGTGCGGGTAATCTGCACACCACCGGCAGCCGGTTAAACACCAAGAAGGGCACCAGGATGAGCAACGAACACGTCCGCTACGTCAACCTCGATGATGTCGACGACTACATCGCCAACACCAAGCCCGCCTGGGTCGAGTGCCGTTCGGACAAGCACAACATGGCCGACCATGACGTGAAGACCAACGAGGACGGCTGCTGGATCGTCATCCGCCGCTGCCGCCGCTGCTACACCAAGCGGCACGAGACGATCGACCGGCAGGGCATCGTGCTCAACGTCGAGTACGAATACCCCGAGGGCTACTGCATGCCCAAGGGCAGCGGCCGGGTCTCCGCCGAGGGCCGGGGCGCCTTCCGTCTGGCGCGGATCCAGAACTTCCACAAGAAGAAGGTTGACAAGATCGAGGGACGGGCGCACTGATGGCCCGCAAACTCGTCCAGCTAGCCGCACTCACCTGCGATGAGTGCGACAAGCACGGCATCCCTGACGTGGACGCCGACACGACACACACCATCTCCATCGACGGTGGTCCTCCCAAGCGGTTCGACTTCTGCCCGCGCTCCGAAAAGGCCATTCAGTTCGTGTTGGACCTGTACGAGACGCACGGCGTGGAGGTGCCCACCGACCCGGACCCGAAGCCCGCGAAGAAGCGCCGCTCCAAGGCCGTGGCGAAGAAGGAAGGAGCCAAAGCGCTGCCGCAGGAGTCGGTGCAGAAGGCTTCCGAAGAACCCACTGAAGCCGAGCCCCCCAAGGAGGAGCTTCGTCTCTGGTGCCCTCGTGAGCATGCGTCGCAGAGGGGAGCGGGGATGTGGATGAAGTACAGGGACCGCAACTCCCACGCAGAGATACTGCATAAGGGCGCACGGATCTGGGAGATCGAGTGGGAGGACCGTCATGGAGTGCTGACTCATCCCTGCACGGCGCACGCCGAGTGCATGAATGTGTCCCTCGCGTTCGCCTCGGCTCAGGGTGTCGCCCAGCACATAAAGGCCTGCCCCCTGCCCCGCATCGATGTCCCGCCCACAGATGAGGCAAGACCGTGAACGACCTGGACGACCCTGGGGCCAGACCCGGCCACGGGCCGCTGCCGGTGGAGGTGAGCGCGCACGAGATCGACGACATCCTGGAGGATCTTCCGGGCGGTCAGAGTGTGAGCGCGGCGACCCGGCGGCTCCTTCAGAGCCTGCATGACGCAAGACGGCGGGGAGCGGTTGTGCTCCCCGCCCCGCGTCCGGCGCAGGACGACATCATCTACGCTCCGCCGGTTCCCGTCAGGCAGGCGCCTGGCCGGGAACCGCAGCGTTTTCTGGCTGTCTGCACACAGGATCTCGTGGGCAGTGTGGGTGTCGGTGTGGTGGCCGAAGGCTGCCAGTTCTCCGACGGCTCCGTTGTCTGGCGCAGGCTGTGGATGCCGGGCTGGGAGTTCTATGAGGCTCCCGGCGTGGATCCCTTCGTGCGGGCCCATCAGCATCAGTGCGTGCTTGAGGTGGTCCACGTCGATGAGCCGTGAACCGTCCTGACGCTGTAGACGTACTTCTCTACAAGGAACACCCGACATGGAAAACGAAACGACAGTTGAGCCGGCAGATCGGCCGGAAGACCCCGAAGAAGACACGCTACAATCTTCAAGTGACGTGGACATGCTTGTCCGCGTCAGGGACCTGCTCAGCGAGATGCCATGACCACGAAGCCGATCGTCATCGTCACCGGGTGGCGCCACCATGGCCATCCGGTCATCGTCTGGGCGCAGCTCGACCGCTGCTTCCACCAGCTCGGCCCCTTCGCCCTCTTTCACGGCTGCTGCACCTACAAGAGGACCGGCGAACTGATCGGCGTCGACCGGTACGCCGACGACTGGGGCAGGGCTCAGCGCGGCGTCGATGTGACGCCGTTCCCCGCCGACTGGGACGGGCTCGGCGACGAGGCCGGATCGGTCCGCAACCAGCAGATGGTCGACATCGCCCTCGGCCTGGCCCCACCGGAACGCATTTTCGGCCTCGCCTTCCCAGGACCCCGGTCGCGAGGCACCTACAACTGCATTAAGTGCATGAAGCAGGCAAATATCGAGGTCGACACCTGGGGCCCCCGTCGAACTCGCGAGTGGCTGGAAGCCCTCTCTACCGGCTGACAGCAGAAGCCCGGCCCACCGACCGGGAAACGGATATATGCGATGACGCTCGGTGATACTGCGAACGACGCAGCGAATTTCAGCCCCCCGATGAGCGCATATCAGCTCATCGGGGGGTCACCACCCCCCTGACCAGGGATGATTCAAGTCACATACGGTATTTCTACGCATTACTCTGTTACCCTTCTCCGCGAGACCGCCACGACACGGCCCGCACAGGGCGAAGCAGGATTACCTGAAATCGACGACGATAAAGGTTTGAATCCGGTGTGAGTCCGACACGGAAACATGAAGGAGAAGCTGGTGCCACAAGAATACGTCGTGGAAGACACTCTGGGACCTGTGGTGCTCTATGGAGAGATCATTTCCCAGATCCGCCACCAGAACGGTGTCCCCGGCGCACCCATGCGTGAGCGCTGGACGGACATGACGCTGTACCGCGTCCTCGACCCGAACAGCAAGTACCGCTACGCCGTCCATGTGGTGGGGCGCAGCATCGTCTACCACCGCAACGACACCCCGTGCGCCGAGCGCAAGGTTTCCCGCTGGCTGCGGGACACGGTGAAGAACATCAGCCTTCAGGACCCCGAGCGCTACAAGGACCTTGTTCCCTGCCGCACGTACGGGTGCAGGCCCGGCGAGCTGGAGAACCTGCCCGACGAGACGGTGGTCGCAGTGGAGACCGATGACCACAAGCTCCTCATTGCACCTGCGGCAAAGCTCATCGTGCGGTCCTTCTACACGGAGTACGGCAAGATCGGTTCCCTCGCGGCCGACCTCATCAGGGATGCGGCGTCCAAGGACCAGCACATCCGCAAGGCGCTGAGCGTGCCCAGAAGGCTGGGCTCGTGACCCGTTGACTCTCCTGACCGTCTCCCTGGGGTTGACAGCCGAAAACTTACATGAGATAATCCTTGCGGCGTCAACCTAGCTCGTCTTAACGTGCTGCCCTCAGTGAACATGAGGAGACAGCACACGTGACGCCATCGCCGCTCGCCGACGTACAGCTCCATCTGGTGGAGTCTGTCAGCGACGCAGCCGCCTTCAAGGCCTGGCTCGGCGAACGACGCGACGGCATCCTCGGCCTCGACACCGAAACCGGGGGACTCAGCCCCTACCGCGACGCCCTGCGCACCATCCAGTTCGGTGACAAGCGGCAGGGCTGGGTCATCCCCTGGCAGCAGTGGGGCGGTGTCGCCCTCGAAGCCTTCAGCGAGTACACCGGCAACTACGCCGTCCACAACAGCCCGTTCGACTGGCAGTTCATCGCCGAACACACCGGCGTTGAACTGCCCTGGGAACGGATCGACGACACCCTCACCCTCGCCCGCTGCGAAATCCCGTCCCCCGTCAGGGACAACCGCCTGAAGTCGCTGGTCAAGAAGCACATCGACCCCACCGCCGCCGACGGACAGCGCGAACTCAGCGACGGCATGAGCGCCAACGGCTGGAACTGGGGCACCGTCCCCATCGACTACCCGCCGTACTGGATCTACGCCGCCGTCGACCCCGTCGAGACCGCGCACCTGGAGAGCTACCTCAGCCCCCGCATCGCGGCCACCTGCCCCGAGGCATACAGCCTTGAGCGCGCGGCGAACCGCATCTGCACCCTGATGATGCGCTCCGGCATGCTCCTCGACGTCCCCTACGTCGAGAAGTCCATCGCCGACTTCGACACCAAGAGCACACAGATCCGCGCCTGGCTGAAGTCCGCCCACAAGATCACCAGCCCCAAGTCCTCCGGCCAGATAGCCAGAGCCGTCGAGGCGTGCGGACAGAAGATCCTCTTCCACACCGACCGAGGCGCCCCCCAGTTCGACAAGGACGCCCTGAAGTTCTACGCCGACCACGGCGAGAACACCGCCGTCCGCCAACTCGCCCAGTACATCCGCGCCGTCCGCCACATCGAGGACATCCGCGACCGCTACTCGGCGAAGTTCCTCGAACTGCGCGACGCCAACGACATCATCCACTGCAACGTCAACGTCATGGGCGCCCGCACCGGCCGGATGAGCGTCTCCGACCCGGCCCTCCAGCAGCTCCCGCGCGACGACAAGGTCATCCGGGGCAGCTTCATCCCCCGCCCCGGACACGTTTTCATCTCCTGCGACCTCGACCAGGTCGAAGCCCGCCTCCTGGCCCACCTCTCCCAGGACCCCGGCCTCATCGCCGCCTTCGCCGAAGCAGACACCACCGGCCCCGACTTCTTCACCGTCGTCGCCCGCGCCCTCTACGGCGACGACACCCTCATCAAGGACGACCCCCGGCGCCAGCTGACGAAGAACTCCGTCTACGCCAAGGCATACGGCGGCGGCCGGGAGAAGATCGCCATGACCTCCGGCGCCTCCGTCGAGCACGTCGCCTACTTCGAGGAGATGTTCAACTCCCGCTTCCCCGGCATGAAGCGGCTGATGAACCTCCTCGAACACCAGGCCAAACGCGGCGACGGACCCGAAGGACGCGGAGGAGTACGCCTGAAGGACGGACGCTTCCTGCCCTGCGACAAGGGCAAGGAGTACGCCAGCCTCAACTACCAGATCCAGGGCGAAGCCGCCTGCTACTTCAAAGGCACCCTCGCCAACATGGACGCCGCCGGACTCACCGGCATGCTGCGCCTGGTCGTCCACGACGAAGCCATCCTCGAAGTCCCCGCCGACCAGGCGGAAGAGGTCCTGCACATCGTCGAGGACTGCATGACCGACCGGCAGAACTTCCTTGTCCCCCTGACCGCAGGCGGAAAGATCCTCACCGAGAGGTGGATCAAGACATGAGTGAAGCCCCCTCCTACCTGTCGCCCAGCACACGCAAGGCCACGATCCTGTGGCCACCCAACGCGCAGGCACTTCTGCACGAAGCGGTCCACGGGCCCGCCGCAGGCAGACGCGAGCGCGCGCTCATGAGACTGCTGGCCTGGTACACGCGGGAGATGAGCGACCCCTCGTCCTCACGGTGGATCACGGTGAGTCCCCTGTGATCCGCGCCCACATCGCCCACCGTTTCCTGGCCGACGTCCTCGACGTCTACATCGTCGACCACCTCGAAGGACGCCAGCGTCTGCTCACGGCCGACGACGGCCGGTTGCACTGGCGCGAGTGGCAGGACGACGGCACCACGGCCGAGGAACAACCGACTCTCCGGCTTCCCGGCGACAGCGGCCGGGCCCTGCTCGACGCACTCGTCCACCACTACCAAGGCGCCGAGGACACCCGCGCACTGCGCAGGGACTACGACAACGAACGCAAACGCGTCGACGAGCTGACGCAGGTCATCGCAGACGTCACGCGCACCCTGGCTCACGGAGGCCCCCATGGCTGAGATCCCGCTCGAATGGCTCCATGACACCGTCTACGGACGGAAGGAGGTCGCCGAGATCTTCCACGTGGACGTTGCGACCGTGACCAAGTGGGCCCAGAGGGGCATCATCGGCTTCTACCGGACTCCCGGCCACATGCGCGTCTACCCGGAGTGCGAGGTCAGGCGTGTCGCCAACGGCGTCCCGGCGCCGCCGCTGGTCAAGGAACTCGCGGACGCCGACAACGCCAGGTACCACGGGATGTGGTCCGAAGGCTGGCGCAAGAACCAGTTCGTCGCAGCTGCCCACGCGGCCAAGAAGGCGAAGGAGGCCGGGGACGGAGAGGCGGACACCGCATGACTGCGGACCACCCCTCGTTCCTGATGTGGCTCGACCCAGGCAAGACCACGGGGCTTGCCTGGTACGACATCGAGGCCGACCAGTTCTTCTCCGGACAGTACGACGAGCACGATCTCATCGGCGTCGTGGAGCTGCTGGCCGATATCTACGGACACCGGATGGCGGTCGGCTGGGAGCTGTACATCCAGACGCCCCGTTCGAAGGGGACCGCCAAGTACAGCCTGGGAGAGATCGCCAAGGTCAAGGCGGCGTGCGAGGAACGGGGGATCGAGATCCTCAAGGGCCAGCCGTCGTCCGCCCGCAATCTCCAAAGCACCGTCATCTTCCTTCGACGGCTGGGCTGGTACGCGGCGGGCAAGCGCCACGCGAACGACGCGGCGTGTCATCTGTTCCGGTACCTGATCAAGCAGCACCCGATCCCGCAAAACATCTGCAAGAGACTTCCCGCAGGGTACTGAACAGATGCTACGATCGCCGCCTGAACCACTCATAGGTTCGAAGCGGCACGTCATACGGCGGAGGATGTATGCCGGTCGCTGAAATCGTAGACGGACGCATCACCGTCCGAACGCAGTACCACGAACGCCATCTCGTACAGCAAGTACCCGGCGCCAGGTACGAGAAGAACGCCGGGTACTGGACCGCCCCACTTTCGTGGGCCACATGCATAGCTCTCCGAGGCATCTTCGGCAGCGACCTTTCCACGGGCGTACTGCTGACCGAATGGTCCTGGGAGATCTACAACAACCGGATCAAACCGGTCACGGACCTGAGGAACGCCATGGAGTTGTCCCCGGACGACCCCATAGCACAGATCATCGACATCGTAGAGAAACGCCAGGAGGGGATGCATGAAGCTGCTTGAGTTTCAGCGCTCCGGCGTGGCGTTCCTCGTACGCAACCGCACCGCACTGCTCGCCGATCCACCGGGACTGGGCAAAACAGCACAGCTGATCCGCACTCTTCAAGTCCTCGCCGAAATGGGACAGAACCCCTTCCCGGCCCTTGTAGTGTGTCCGAACTCCCTGAAGGTGTCAACCTGGAGTTTCGAACTCGCGCAGTGGGCGCCCGAACTCACCGTCCAGGTCATCGACGGCGGAGCCGCCACACGCCGTAAGCAACTCGCCACCGAGGCAAGCGTCTACGTCGTGAACTGGGAAGCACTGCGCCTTCACTCCCGCATCGCCGGATACGGCACCATCTCCCTCAGCGAGAAGGACAAAACACCCAAAGAGCTGAACGAGATCGGGTTCCGCACCGTCATCGCCGACGAAGCCCACAAGGCCAAGGACGCCAAGGCCACACAGACCCGCGCCCTGTGGGCCCTCCTCCACGAAGCCGAATTCCGCTACCTCGCCACCGGCACCCCCGGCGACATCGAAGCACTCTGGGCCCTCCTCCACGGCGTCGAACCCACCTGGTTCCCCGCCAAGACCAAGTACCTCGACCGCTACGCCGACACCTCCATCAACTACTTCGGCGGCCTCGACGTCCACGGCATCAAGCCGACGACCCGCGACGAGTTCTACCGGATCGTCGACCCCCTCATGCGGCGCATCCCCAAGCAGGCCGCCCTCCCGCAACTCCCCCCGAAGCTGCCGGACCAGATA